>Ga0116231_10003238_pt1 | contig 33986 bp, 27 predicted proteins | sample S1TSphgellanicum_2_FD_89695 | JGI IMG/M metagenome (GOLD analysis project Ga0116231, IMG submission 89695) | Host-associated microbial communities from peat moss isolated from Minnesota, USA - S1T2_Fd - Sphagnum magellanicum MG | ecosystem: Host-associated > Plants > Peat moss > Unclassified... | reverse complement strand
TTCCCCATGTGATTCCACAATTAATCACAAGCAAACAACATCACATGGTTCCCCATGTGATTTCACAATTAATCACAAGAAAACAACATCACATGGTTCCCCATGTGATTCCACAATTAATCACAAGAAACAACATCACATGGTGCACATGACATAAGTCAATGCATTATGGAATCCTATATCCATCTTACCCCATAAAACAGTTACCTAAGTAATTGTGCAATCAAATTACACATGAAGTTACTTACACCCATCTTACCCCTAAGTAATTGTGTAATCGAGTTACATATGAAGTTACAGTCCCAGGGACCCAGAAGGAGTCTATACCAGTGAATGGCCATCACCCTGCACCCAACCCCTTCCTACGTACTGCCTGAAACACGCCAAAAAAGTCAGCACAACCTCAAGTTCTGTAAAAATGCAACATTATTTTGAAGGTACATAGCATGCCAAAAGAGTCAGCACACCGTCAAGTTGTGTAAGAATTATTTTGAGGGTACATCACATGCGAAAAAGTCAGGCACACCCTCAAGTTGTGTAAGAATAATGCACCAACTTGTGCAGGCCTTACCCACACCTCAGACTCCAACAGTACACTGGACAGATGTCAGCAAGTCGGCAGGAACTTCTTTGGAGGACAGTACATCAGCAATGGCTCCTTATTGCAGACAGCACAAAACTACCCTCTACTTTTTTTTTCCCTGACTGCCCAACTAGGGCACATCTTGGTGGTGCCCAAACACAAAATTTTTGTGTCTTATTATAAACGATTTGGCCATGCAATGGACACTAACAGGCGAAGATTATGCCTGTTAGTGTCCATTACAGGAGGAAAGTGTGTATAACATGATCCAATTTTTTTGTTTGGGCATCATCCATCTATTTGTCAAAAATTGCGAGAGGGAATCCCTAGATGTGGGTACCGGGGAAAACTCTAACTAGCTTGTGATGGGCTTCCTTTAAGCCTTGAAGTAATGGGTGGGTTTTTGCACACCAAACAACATTTAGATATTAAGAAACAATTGGAGATTTGCAAGGATGTCTTGCAAGGATTACATAATGTTGAGGCTTTGGATCGGGCTAAGGATGATAAGCTTTGGAGGAGCTTGCAAATTTCTTATGAAGATTTGCAACTCACTGAATGCAACATGTTTTTGGATATTTCTTGTTATTTTTGTGGTTAGAATGAACAAATGACTATTCAAATATGGAATTCTCAATCATCCTCTCAACTTGGTTTGTGAAACTTGAAAGATAGATCCCTTGTGAAACTAAGTGAAAATGGAAACCTAGTCATGCATGACCAATTACGGGATATGGGTCAAAATTTTGCAACAATTGAACAAAAAAATCGATTATGGGATTCAAAAAAAGAAAGTTTCCAATGCTTGCAACGTAAAGAAGTAATTATCACAATTCCCCATGGTGATAGAATGTTATTTTAATCATGTTTTTGTAATGTAATCCCAATTTGGATGGATATTTAAAATACAATAAAAAGGTTAATCGAAATTTTCTTTGGAAAAATAAAACTTGTGTGTTATTATTATTATTTTATGATGATTAACATATTACAATCTTGCATTTTATAGGTTGCCCAAAAATTGGAAGGAATCTTATTAAATGGTAATGAAGACTTGCTTTTATCACTATTCAAAAATTTGGAACTTCTTGGCCTTAGATTACTCCGAATGATTGAAATGATGCCAAAATTTGTCCAACAACAAAATATACAATGCTTACAATGGCTACGTCTTCACATGTCCATAATAGAAAAGTTGCCAAATCATTTGGTTCATTGTTTCCATCTACATGTCTTTGATTTGTCACAATGTCATAATTTGAAAAAGCTGCCTACATCTATTGGCAAATTGATGGCTTTGCAACAATTGTATTTGTTGAGGGGTTATAAATTAAAGGAACTACCTTCATCTATCGGCCAATTGATGGCTTTGGAAAAGTTGGATTTGTTGGGGTGTTTTGAATTGAAGGAGCTACCAACATCTATCAACCAATTGAAGGTTTTGCAAGAGTTGAAATTGTCATATTTTATTGAGTTGAAGGAAGTACTTACATATATCGACCAATTGATGGTTTTGCAAAAATTGATTATGATGCATTGTTCTAAGTTGAAAGAAGTACTTACATCTATCAGCCAATTGACGACTTTGCAAAAGTTGGATTTGTCGAGGTGTTCCAAATTGAAGGAGCTACCTACATCTATCAACTAATTGATAACTTTGTAAAAGTTGTATTTGTTTCAGTGCTTTGAGTGGAAGGAGCTACCTACATCTATTGGCCAATTGACAACTTTACAGAAGTTGAATTTGATGGGGTGTTATGAGTTGAAGAAACTACCTACATCTATTGGCCAATTGACGACTTTGCAAGAGTTGAATTTGTTGGGGTGTTTTGAGTTGAACAAACTACCTACATCTATCGGCCAATTGATGACTTTGCAAAAGTTGAATTTCTCAAGGTGTTATAAATTGAAAAAGCTAGTTACATCTATCAACCAATCAATGGCTTTAGAAAAGCTACATTTGTTTAGGTATTCAAAGTTGAACATGCCACATACATATACTAAACATAAGATTTTAAGGAACTTAAAATGTTTAGGTTTTTAACTATATGCCAAAAATTAAATAATGCAATTCCATGAATGATAAAAAAAAATTTGGGCTCATTTGCAATTAAGGTAATTCACGACAAGAAATAATAATAAATTAAGAGTCATAAATTCATTATTAATTTCTTTTATCCTATGGTAGTTTATGTAGACACAACTTTCTTGGTAATAACATTGGACTGTTTGGTTAATATCTACTATACATGCTACAATGGGTGGTGAAGATTATCTAAAGAGTTTTGACGTGTCTAAACAAGTGTTCAATGGTTAAAAGAAGCAATAATAGACCTCTAGTGACATTAGGACAATTATTAAGATTCATAATCACATTTTTTCAAAATAATCAAAAATTCAATTTTGATATATAACCATAATTTTAAAGTTTTTGGGGGGGAAATGCATAATATTTGTTAGTTATTTATTTTCATGAATTTTAAATTTTATTTAAGGTTTTTGAATTAAAAGAGACCAAAATTTTATGATTTTGATTTTTTTTCAAAAAATTGGAATCCATAGTTCTGTAATCCTAAACTACTAAAAAAACATTAATTAGTAGTTTTGTGAAAATTCAAATAACCACACAATAGTAATTTAAACTCCTTTCATGCATATGTCAAGATTCAAGAACTTGAAGGATTCTATGACACTCATAATCTAGTATGGTCACCTTCTAAGTGCCAAAAAATATCAATTCAAATCAAAAAATAATTTGGTTATCATATATGCATATGTATTTGATTTTTGACCAAACCTTTGGAAATGAACAAAACTAAAAGATTTTTCAATACAATGTTCTTTGTTGTGTAGCCCCAAAACATCACTTCCATGAAATTTATTGTGTTGTATTATTTAAATTTCATGTTATCATGTGGATCATTTTTTTTGGTTTATGATTAACATATGAAGAGATTTCAAAAAACATGAAAAAATTTGTTTTGATTTTTTTTCATAAAGCTAGACATTAAATCAAGGTTTATATATGATCTACCCACTATGCTTTTAGTGACAAAAGCAATATGCATATTTTTAAAATTAAACACCGAAATGGGAAGCTACAATTGAAGAACAATAGAAGGTATGAAGCCTTTACATTTTTATTTGTTTTTTATCCTTTCTTTGTAACAACCCCAAGAGGTGAGCACATGTGTAATGAAACACAAAAAAATGGCATTTTTTTGGGGCTCATGTTAAAGCCATCCATGGTGTCCACAAGAAATTGTGATATTATTTTTAAATGTTTCTTATTTATTTTTTATATGTCTAGGCCAAACTTATCCATTCATACAACAAAAGGGATCTATATTTACAAATTTTCCATTGCAATCATTGTGATTCAAGGAGTTAAAATTTTAATGGAAAACAATCATATTAGTTGCTAAGTGGAGCATAGTGGGGAAATAAGTAAGCAACTTTTTTCTTTCTTTTTTCCCCACATTGCTATCCATTGATTGGTGGACCAGACCTACACCTTTGTTTTTCTTTATTTGTGTCCTTGGCAATAACATTACCATCCATTGGCACAAAACAAATATGGCCTTATATCAATAATCTTGCCATCGTGGTTGCAATGACAAATTAGGTAAGGAGGAAAAAAAAAAAATTGTAATACACTAGAAGAAATTATTTGTATTCTTTCAACTTGAATTTGTGACTATTGTTTAATCATAAGTAACACTTTCAATTAGCATCCCATTAATTGCCTTCAGCAAGTTGCATGTGATAAATAGTTGTAAATGATGAGATTTGTGGTGAGGTTGGCATAGTCCAAGGAACTAATATATGATGAATGGATACACTTTCATTTGTTGATCATCCATATACTACTTGCCATGAAAATGAAAAAATGTGTCTACTTGTGACTAGAATGGTAACAACTTGAAAGACACCATGTGCCAAAATTATTGAATTTTAAAATAATTAAAAATCCTTGCCATTTGTTTTTAATAGTTTAAGATTTGTACATGCAGGAAGATTATTTCACACCATTTGGAAAATTTATTGAATTGTGAATAAATAAAATCTTATAATAGAAACTAAAATCCTCATCGTTTTTTTTCAACAACCTAGGATTTGTACATGTGGGTGAATTGTAACATGCCATATGGCAAAATATTTATGACAAAAACTATGTTCATCATCTACATTCAACGACCTAAATTTTATATATGTGGCCAAATTAATGCATGGCACATGGCACATCTTGTATGTGTTACTTTAGAACTCAAATTTATTAAAATCCTTATAGCTACCCTCAATCTTTGAAATATAAGGTTGCAATTGATTGTGGGGTAGTGTAAATAGGCTCCAGCATAGGTTTCAACAATTACCACCTTAAGATAAAAAGAAATATTAATTGAATTTAATGGTAATAATTTTGCTCTATAACATAATTACCACCTACCTAAGTTATTATAAATAACATTGCATAGAATATGTACGAGAAAAATAAAGTATGAAAAAAATGGAATAAAGAATGCCAAATCCAAGGATAATAAATTTTTCCTACCTTCCACTCTATTTTCCTACCATTAGATTTCAAATTCATACATTCCATACAACCAAAAAGTAAAAACAATTGAAATGCAAAAAGACCATCTTCCTTGTATTAAACCCCCATGGCCAAAAGCACATTAGTTAGCTCCAAAACTTACAAGCATTGTCTCAATGGAACCCTAACATTCTCAACTAAATGCACTTATAATTTAATGACTAAATTATAAACCAAGTCTACCATGCACCACTTGAACGGATGAGTTCAAAAATTTAATGACAATTGACATTCATTCCCTTAGAACACCAAAATTTGTCTCATACAAATTCCAAACTTGACAAAAAAAAAATTTCAAATAATCAACAACAAGGGTAATTCACATAAGAAGTTTTGATTTATTTCATTGCTATAAGAAGCAATTACGCTCTTGAGCTTACAAACTAATTTACTATCACAATGGAAAACAACCCATGGAACCCCTCTAGTTCCAACAATTGTATTTCCCTCCCAACAACTCTAACAATGATACAACTTTGTGAACATTTGCTTTCTATTATCTTTTACTATTGTTCCAATTTTGAAAAGAATCTATGAGTTCTACCTTTCTAAGTATAAAATTTAAAGGCCATTTCACCAATCAAAAAACTTTTTACCATCAACCAACAATCTTCTTATCACCCAAGCTCTAGTTTCTCACCTTGAAATCTCAAGTGTTTTTATTTTATTTTAAAAGGGATGAAAATTACAAAATCAAATAAACGCATATAGACATAGAGACATTCCCCTCCTTAGTAAGGTTGCAAACAAATCCTTTCCTTGTTCCTTCCTCCAAACAAATCCTTTCCTTGTTCCTTCCTCCAAACAAATGTTCCCTTCTATCTTCAACCAATGAGCTTAGAAGGACTCCATCCTATCTCCTCGTGAACCAATAAACTTTAGAAGAAATCCATTATTTTCCCTCATGAACTAATGAGCTTGGAAGAATTCCATCCTATCCTCTCATGAACCATTGAACTTGGAAGAAATCTATCCTATCCCTCCTTGACCCAATGAACTTGAAAAAAATCCATATGATTCCCTCATGAACCAAAGTTTGGAAGGAATTCATCTTATATACCACACCATTTTTTCTTCTTGATTCACCTAACATGTTGTAACTAAACAATTTTTTCCCAAGGTGTATTTACAATAAGTACCACCCAAGCCTTTACAAATCCATAAAACCCAAGGGTTCTATTATGACCTTTTTCCTAGCCCTCTATTGATTGTTTGATGGAAATTCTTCTAGTTCATTGGATTAAGGTAATTCACATAGCTACAATTGTCTATTGGCTACCAAATTAGCTTTTCTAACCTTGACTATAATTGTATTTACTAAAGTGCCTTGTTCTAAATGGATCTTTGATCTACTAGTCAAATCATGGCGAATAATTCTAAGTTGCACAAAGTTCAAATTGCACCACCAAATGAAGAACATTTTGACTCCTCATTGGATTTGAATTTGATCCAATCACTCAAGCACAAAGAAGAACCAACCAAAACAATTATGTGAACCGGTCAATGTGGGATCACCCAACGCTACTTCCTAATGGTTGTATTTTAATAATTTACCTAGACTTTGTCTCCATTCATGGGGACGAGCTGGGATGGTTTACCAAACATGAATGTGAAGATGAGAATGTTCATGTTTTTTCATGGACCTGGGTTTTTAAAAATGGCCACTATTGTTGGTTGAAAGGTTTAATCAAGTTTCTTCACATATAATAGGAAATAAAATACCTTGTTATATTATTCATCGATTCCTTGACTTCCTATAATTATAATCATTTGTTAAACTATGGTTTAAAAGCCTATATAGTATGTTGTTAATTTTTTTTCCTTTTAAGGTTTACGGGAACACGTGCATGTTTATGATTTGAAGGTTCGTGTATGGATCATAATTTTGTTATAACCAATATTATCAATAAAAGCTAGTATAGCTTATCAAGGTTCTAGAATGTCCTTGTGTTTGGCTCATTGATCAATATCCTTGTTAACTACATTTTCAACCTTTATAATTTTAATAACTTACAATTGCAATTTTTGATTTGCCTAACTACCCATTTTATAATAATCCATGGGATGGTTAATAAGTTAGGGATCCTAATAGGAGTTGAACCTTGTTATTGATTTTTAACTTGTTGGATATGCCATAAAGTCAAAGTGGTGAAACAATCAAAACAACATTCACCAATGTGTTGTCATCTATGCTATGGATTTTAAATCATTAATAATCCATTATAATTTTCATCAACATTCATTTATCTATGAAAACACCTAATTAATTAAAACCACCACACATGGAAGCATTGATAAGTTCATAATAGGCCTACAAAAAACAACCTTATCAATATCACTAAAAGAAAAACACCTGTTTTTTTATTAGTCTTTGCAGCTTAATTTTAGTTGCAAATGATGTTTACAACTAAAATCCTTTTAGTCGCCTTAGATAAGTCGCATGTGATATTAGTCGCAATTGACAGAGGGTATTAAAAAAAATCAAAAAATATAAGTTCATCCTTTGACTCCATTATATACATATTATCACATGCATCTAAGATGCAACTATTTTGGTCACTATTGAGAGCAAATGATGTGTTGTTAGGTGTCTCAATATTTAATTATTTAGAATCATTATTATTATTATCTTGAAATAATTTGGGATGTTCAATTCACATGTTTGGATTATTTATATTATGACACATGGCTCAATGTAAATATGCCACACAACATTTCAAAATGAATTTAATATAATATTTTAATAGTACATTGGTATGTACCTAGATAGGTTCATAAGTAGGTGCCTATAAATTTAAGTTAAATACCTACCTATTTACTTAGGTAAAAAGCTAGGTAGGTCCTACCCTCCTAAATTAAATACCTATTCGTATAGGTAGGTACTTAGGTAGGTAGGTACATGGGTCAACTTAGGTGGGTAGGTCAAAATAGACACCTACTTAACTAGGTAGATAAGTAGGTTGGGGAGGTAGGTAGTTTAAAATTGTGCATAATTTTTCTTTTTGTTTTGGGGTAACCCTTTTGAATGGCTCATCCCATGTGCACACATTTTTTAATGTGAAATTGGATGACCACACCCCTTGTTTATATAATGTTCAAATTAAGAATGGAGAACAAACAATATGGGATAAATTTTGAAGTTGCAACTTCAAAACTTTCTTCATGCATGTTTTTCTTAGTTTTTAGATTTATAAACAATTCAAATACATGGCTTACTAGATAATTAGATAATCATTTAATTAATAATGATTAAATTTAACATATATTTAAAATATAAACTATACACTACAAATATTAAATATTCATTATCAACTATTTAAATAACTAATAATTTCTTAATATTTAACTAACTAGTTATCTAGTTACTCACAACTCGTCAATACATAACTCATAGATAAATAAATAACTTAAATATTGAAAAAATTCCTTACTTTTACAAATCTGGTCAAATTATAGATAATATAATTAATGAAGAAAATTTTATTATTATTATTTAAATATTTATTATAAATATTTATTTTATAATTAAAAATAATGAACTGATAATTGTTATTAGAAAATAAATTCCTATGCAGATTATTTATTTTAAAAGTCACATTAAATTCATTAATTTAATTACTATATAATTACATTTATTATTGTAAAAAATATATTGGTCAAGTAAATTTTTTCTCCATTGGTAATTAATAACTATAAATACCATAATCTCTTGAACATATATTAATATTTTTGAATTATTTTAATATTATTATTAAAATATTTATCATAGATAAGTAATTAATTTTTTATTTAGAAGTTATTGTTTAATAATTCTTACAATTGTAATCATTACAATAATTATATATATATATATATATATATATTGAGCATACTAATCTATGTTGGAATATATTTAATTTATTTGAAAATATAAATAATTTAATGTAATGAAACTAGTATAATTATAATAATCATATCAATTAATTTAATTACATTAAAAATACTATGAATATTAAGTTTAATCATAAATCAAATTATTATTATAGTTGATGTATATAAAGTTATGTTGATTGTAACTAAGCACCACTTCGCATGTGATTAATCGAATTTTAGATGGTTACTCTTTGATGATAAATCAAACCCATATATAGATGTAAACCAATTTAATCACAAGTTAATCATAGGTGACTTAGTTGATGTTACCATGATGTCACATTAGTTGAAGAGGGCAAAAATTTAATTGTAAAAACCAAATGGTCACAAGTAGTTGTAAATGTGTTGGTCACATATTGACCTTTTTCTTCTAGTGTATGTACAAATCAATTTGGATCCACCATTATGATTAGGGTGGTCTTTTTTATTGGTAATTTTGATTGGTAGACAATGAATCGTTTAACTAATTGAATTTGTATTATTGAAATCAATTTTTTTAAATGATTATTTTAAAATATTTTTTAGATAGGTAGATAGTAAATAGTTTTAAATAGGTTATAAAAATGCATGTGGGTAGGTAGGTGGTAAGCCTAGCCTAACCTAATTTACATAATTTTAACCTACATGTAGCTACTTTAGTTTAACCCACCTACCCTAGTCCTTTAGGCATGCACATAAGTTACAAGTATAAATAATTGAACCCTTCACCTTCATGATGATAAATCATGTATTTACCAATGAGCTACACTTGAAAAAGGTGATTTTTTGGTCAAGTTTTTTATTTCACATGTTTGTTACACATCATTATTTATGTAGGCAAATAAGAAAGTTAGGTAAGTAGTAAGTAGGTTGGTAAATAGGTAAGTAAGGGGAAGTTGCAAGCTATGGTGTGCCTAAATTTTTGTCACATGGCAATTTTTTTCATTGCTTTCAACCAAAATGATGACCAAAATTAAAAATTTCACAAGATTGTGAAATGGTACTCAAATCTATGAAATTTTTTGTTACACCACTAATCCCAAGTGAAATCACTATCAAATTGTTTATATAGACCATATGATGGACTTTTAAAGTGTAGTATCCACAAATGTCACAATCCATAAAGAACGTGAAAATGGACTTTGAATTTTAATTGTATTTAATTGGTCCTCCAAAATTTTGTCCTAAAAAAATGAATGGGAGATTAGTTATTTAAAATAGTTGTTTAAAGTGTCATTGGCAAAGAAGAGGTACTTTTAAAGACTTTTGAGATACTCAAAATTACCCCCATGTTGGTAAGTTCTTTCTGGTGAAATTTTAAAACATTTTTTACATTTTTTTATTATATTCTAATTCATTTGATACATAGATTTATTTTTTAAAATCCTTTTACCAAAAAATCAAACCTTTATTTTTCTCAAATTTGTGGTTGGATGACGATGTTAACATGAAACCCTAAACCCATTTCTTGAGCATCTTATTATTTTCCCCCTCTTTCCAAACTGGTTGCATGTCACAACATAATATATACTCCTAGTTATAGCCAACAAGTTTTTCTTGAACTTTTGTGTGTCTACAATCTTGATTAAAAGTTGCAAGTTCTTCAACTTGTTTGATCTTCTTTGTAGATAATCTTTCAATCTTGATTTGCACAACTAACATGCACATGGAGCTTGCTAGTGTTCAAGTCTTCTTTGTATGTTACGAACATTATTTTCTTTCACAAAGTTGTGTTCAATTTCTTGTGATGGTAGGGTTTGAAAACTTTGTGTAATAGAACATCAAGGGAGAACACCTTTATATCTAAGGCTCATCTATTTGATTCGTCTTCAGTGAATGTAACCACATATCAACTAAAGTTTTTACCAAGTAACAATTTTCGCCTTTTTTTGTCTTTTGTATTCACAACTACAATTCATGGTTTTTTCAACTAGGTTTTCTAGTAAAAAAATACCCAAAAGTGATAGGCATAAAAAAAACCACCATGTCAATTTGAACAAATTGTTTTGGCCATGTCCTACATGACTTGGCAATCAAATTGGACCTTGTCATTTTGACTAGTAGATTAACAGACAAAATGACTGACTATTTGACTAGTAAATAGTGGACCATTTGACTAGGTCAAATTTATACCTAAATTAAATCTATTTTATTATTTTTTAAAAAAATCTTAATAGGTAGGTAGGTAAGTAGGTGTTAGCTTAACCTAGCCTACCTAATCTAACCTAACCCAACCTAACTTAACCTCACTGAGCTACCTTAGTTTAACCTACCAACTTTAGCCTTTTAAGCATGCACGTAGGTTGTAAGTATAAGGAATTGAACCCCAAACTTCACGATGATAAACTAAGTGCTTACCAATGGACTACACCATCAAAGGTGTTCAACTTTTAACAAGTTTTTTATTTCACATGTTTATTTCACATCATTAAACATAATGGTTAAACCTAGGTGACAACTAGTGGCTAAACTCAACAGCTTAAACTAATGGTTAAACCAAATGGGTAAATATGATTTAAACTAATGGCTAAACCTACTGGCTGAACCCAACAACTTAACAAGAATTTAAACTAATGGCTAAACTTAGCGATTTAAACTAATGGCTAAACTCAATGACTTAAACTAATGGTTAAATTCAACGACTTAAACTAATGGCTAAACCTAGTGGGTAAACTCAACAACTTAAATTAATGATTAAACATAATGGCTAAATTTAGTCGACAAACCTAATGGTTAAACATATTTCATGGCTAAAATTAGGTTAAACCTTGTGGCAAAATCTAATGGCTAAACATAATGACTAAACCTTGGCTAAACATAGTGTCAAAACTTAGGTTAAACCTAGAGGTTAAACATAATGGTTAAACATATTGGGTAAACCTAAGCTATACTTAGTGGCTAATTTAAGTTATACTTATTGGAAAAATTTAATGGTTCAACTTTAGCTAAATTTAGTGCCAAATTTAGTGGCTAAGCATTACGGTTAACCTTAATGGTTAAATTTAAAGTAAACTTAATAACTAAATTTTGGGTAAACATAATGGCTAAATCTAGTGGCTAAACATAATGGTTACACCTAGTGGCTAAAATTAGGTAGGTAAATGGGTGGATAGGGAAGTAAATAATATGTTAGTAGGTGAATAAGTAAGTAAATTGTACGAAAGTGAAAAATATAGGTAGGTGTGTAGGTACGTAAGTAAGTAAATAAAAGGTGGGTAAGTGGGTGGGTAATAGGTAAGTAAGTAGTTAACTAAGTAAATAGGTGGATGAATAGGTAGAAGGTAGATTCATAGGGTAATAAAGCATGTTGTATTTAACCAAAGATCATTGACCATCTTGATTGAATGTTCAACTTGATTAAAGACCGTTGGTCATTTTTACTAAAAGTCATTGGTCATTTTGACTTAATGTTCAATTTAACTAAAGAACATTGATCATTTTGATTAAAGTTGTACAACTTAACTATGTGTATTTAATCAAATGAACCATTGTAATCAAGTTGATTAATCAATAAATACATGTGTCACTCAAGCCTTTGGCCTTTAGTCAAAATGTATGTGTCCATTAGTCAAAATGACAAGTTACTCAATTTGAACGTTTTATAAAACCATGAATTATAGTAATGATTTCAAGTTTTTTTGTTTGTTTTTGTTCGAATTATCAATGTTCAGGATATTGTCTTACTTTTTAAAAAATTCATAAACTTATATTAGGAAATAAAGGTGCAAGCAATATATTTTGTACATACTTTTTACCTTGTTTTCTACTTGAAAACACGAAAAAAAACAAATTTTCAAACTTCTAACCTTCCTTTAGCATTTCAAAATAAATGATTTTTTTATGGGCATCTCTAACCTCTTTCTAGCTTTCAAAAGAAATTTGTGTCATATCATTTGAACTTGAAAAAATACCCCAAAAGTATCCCCCATTTTTAAGGGGTTGGGGATTATTTTAGTTATAATGAAAAAAAAACTCGATTAACCAAAAATATATATTAAATTGTTCACCACATCAATATTGAGGTGCTTGAAAAAAACACCAAATAATTGCAAAAACATTTCACCTATTTTCAAATACTTTAACTTTATTTTTCAAACTACCACAAATTTTAGGTCCAATTCAAGTAATTACAATTAGTGTAAAAAACATGCTTATAATAATTTAATTTTTGAAATCCATGAAACTAAGGGTTAAGAAATAATGTACCCAAAAAAATTTATTATCCCCATAGAATCATCTACTTGTTAATCTATTTTTTAAAGGGACCCTGATATTTTGTTGCTTACACTACTTTGTGTGTATACTTTACCATGTTTTCACCTAGAAGGTAATGTCAATGACAACAATTGAACCCTAAAAGGTGATTGTTATATCACCACCACCACCACCAAAGTTGCAGGTGTGTTAGAATAGAATACCTATGGTATTCATAATGGGGGTATGATCTTTGTTTCTGTTGCACAATTCTTCTTTTAGTCATAACTACTATGGCAACCCAAACTTGTATGTATTATATATGTCCCACCCTCTAAAGTTCATTAACGAGCATGATGTTTCTTTGACTTGATTGTTTTTAAGGTTTTGAACAAAAACATTTTTGTTGCTTTGAGTTTTAGGGTTCCTTGAAGAAAAAAAAAAAGAATTCCATAGGAGTAGGTAGATCAGTGAACGAGTAACATCCCTTGAAACCCAAGTGCAAAAAAAAACTTTTAACAAAATTGTGTTTGATTTCTTATGATATTAAGGTTTGAAGACTTCACATGTAACAGAACATCAAAAGAAAACACCTCTACATAAGGCTCATCAACTTGATTTGTCTTTAGTGAATGTAACTGGAAAATCAACCAAAATTTTTGCAAGGTAATAGTTCTCACCTTTCAAGTTGTCTTTATCTGTTTATCAAGTTTTTTTTTGCTTTATTTTGTTTGAATTATCAACGTTGCGGATAGAATTTAGCATTATTGTATGAATCTTCAAGTTTTTCATGGACTTTTGTCTATTTGCAATCTTGATTTAAAGTTTGCAATTACTTCAGCCTACTTGAATTTCTTTATGTAGTTAATCTTACAATCCTTAGCTTGCACAATTAGATAACAAAAAACTTGTTATATAATAAAGTTTTATTTACATGTTGGGAACATCATTTTGTTTCACATAATTGTTTTTAATTTCTTATGATATTAGGGTTTGAAGACTTCATGTAACATAACAACTAGGGTTCATTTACTTGAATTGTCTTTAGTATATAATTCTTATAAAAAAACTTTGTTTCCTTTTTATTGCACATCTTGTTGTTCACATTGCATGTTTGTAGGTACAAGGTTGAACACGTGTAAAAGAAACAACTCAACCTAATCTATATATAACATGGCACTTCAAAACTCAGGTGATGCAAGGCATGTACGTTATGGGAGACCTACCAACCAAGCTATAAACTAGCTTGTAAAAGATAATAAGATTCAAAAAACAAAGCAAAATGAATGGCAATGCAAATGTTGCTTGAATCAAGCACAAAATGACACATGCGAAAATGGAGTGCAAGATAGAATTGTTCAAACAAAGGAGACACTGGATGAACGGTCACAACGAAGATTGGCAACTAGCCTTGCAAATCCTCTTAGTCTTATGCTAGCCATTTCAAAATACAATAAACTAATTGAACATTATAAATAGTCATACTAGTACTTAGACTAACAATTCAAATTTTCAAAAAAATATACCCTACTTAATTACATGTCCAACTATCAATTCTGTCAAGTACAGGTTCTACAGATTACTTGTTGATTAACATGTCAACCTATCTTTTTAACCCATTCATTACCTACCAAGTTTAGTAATTGGTTAGGTCAAATAACAAGTTAAAACATTTGTTAGGTTTAACAACCTGTCACATGTTATGTCACATGTTACCAAATTTAGGTAACATTGTCCTCCTTTGAAACCTACATTTTGTCCTCAAAATGTTAGCTCAAAGTCTTAGGTTAAATTGGCCATATATAACTGGTTGACTAATGATTTTTTCGATAGATTCAGCACTTGTTACTTCCACAAGTTCAACTTGACTCAAAATTTGAAAACCAATTAACATTGTAATCTTCTATCAATTGGGTGTGTCTTCAAAGGTTGCTATGGGTGTTGTGAATACCTCTGAAACATGCAGGATATTCGATATTAAAGTAACCTCCTAACCTATACCTATTTGGTGGGGGGTAAAAATGTACACTAGTAGATAAGAATTCCAAAGATTCTAATCTATTGTCCAGTATAGTGAATGAAAGATTAATAGGTTCAACCTATTTTTTGTTAGATCTTTCATTGCCTTCCATAAGTTGACTAACAATAATGGTCGCTAAAATAAGTATAGTAAAATTTTAAACAGGTAGGGGTATGATTTCTAAACTTGTTCCACCTCTTAGTGGACTAACTAGTTTAATAACATGTTATACCATAGATGGTGTTATTGGAACCCTACTACTAGTTCCAATTTCCATAGATACAAAACTTGAGGCTTCCTATTTGAAATCAAGGAAAACGATTTGATAAGTTTACAGCTCGAGTTGATAATTTTGTTCATTAGAGCGAGCCAACTCCATATTGTCTTGAATTTACTCCTTCATGAACTCCTGAACAATTTGCCACCACTCCTTCCACTTGGGGTTTCTATTTCCCAAGGTTTGGTTTTACACTTTGACCAAGGTATTGTCTAACAATAACTCCTTCAATTCCTTCAACTTGTTCATTCTAACAAATAGAATGGAGCTAGGTTTGTTCAATTGTACCTTGGTTATTTCATACTGACCCTTCTAGTTTAAAATTTGAGCAATTTGACTTTGCTTATCCCTATCAAATTCTATGTGGATAGCTATCTTTTGCTCCTTGAGGTTTTGACAAGTTTGTTCCAAACTGGTTATGATACCTTATTGTTCCAAACCGGATTCCTTCATTTTGGCATAGTCTCGCATCATTCACTTTTAATCAACTTGGGAACGATTCAAATCATTATGGGTCTTCCAATTGAACTGGTTAAGCTCAACATACTCTTGCTACAGGTTCTTAATTTTCCTAGGAGCTTGTTTTGTCTTCTTCAACTTACTAGACATGTTCTGGTTTTCATGCTAGACCCTATTCAATTTTCCTTTGATTGTGAACGGTTATTTCTTATGGTTCTTCAAAGTCCTCTACACTGTTTTTAATTCTAGGCTACATGTTTACAAGTAATTATGGGTTTCAGACAAGTTTTTTTTAACTTACTCAAACTCAACTCTAAGGTTTGAAAGTTCTTGCAATGTTCTTGACCAAGTTGTGTCATTTTGAGCAACCTGCTCTAAAAACATGTTAATCTATCTCAAAGTTTATGTGGAATGATTAGAAATTGGGACAAGTTGAAATCCAGAAAACAACGGGTTTTCCATTTGTAGAGGTTCAATTACAAGTTGAACAAGTTGGAATAATTCTGTAGCTACAACTACATGTTCTATAATGGAAACTACAAGTTCAATAGACATAATAGGTTCAACTCGAATGTTGTCAATTACTTGATCCAAGTTGGGTTTAAGTTTTTCCTCAATGTTGCCTTGCGTAGTTGTTGCATTAAGCTCTTCTCCTCCTCTACCTCCAATTTCATTTGAACAAGTTCGCTCTTCATCCTCTTTTAAATCATTAACTGATGATCCAAAAGTAATCTTGGACTTCTTTCTTGGTGGTGATGTTTAGGTTCAAGGATTAACATGTCCCTTGGTGTTTGCAGTTTTGTACACAGTTTTAGTCGATGGGATTAACATGTTGGTAAAAATGATGTTATAGTCAAGCATGTGGGTCTTCTCTTTCAAGAAATGCTCTTTAGTAACAAGTTCAAGTGAAACCTATCACTGTTGTGCAACCTTGCGTTTTTGTCTAGTTAGAAATATAGGTTATTTTGGAGTTGTTCTTGGTGAAGGCACATTAGATATAGGGTACCACTTCTTAAACAAAATGTCTATAATAGGTCTTGAGTAGCAATTATGTACTTTGGATTAGAAACCGAGTTAGTTGTTACCTTTTTTTAATGTTTAGTCCAGTGAGTTAGTTGAACTAATAACTGGGTTAACACTATAAAACACTAGTTAACATGTTGCCCCCTATTGGCTAGGTCAAAAGTAATGGCAATTTGGTTACTAAAACAAGCTAACCACTCTCTCTAATATAGAATTTGTAGAATAGCTACAAATCTTGCATGAAATTCTTCTTTCATGCACATTACACTCCATTGTTCATTATCAACAAAAGCATGTGGTCTTGCAATTCTTTTAAAGGCGATTTTGGCTTCTTCAAAAGTTGCATTAGAAGCATTAACTACCCCTTCCTTGGAAATTCCAAGTTGTTCATGAATTAGTACCTAATCAATGAGAATCTCTTGACCATGTATTCTTTCATCTTTTGTTGCTTCCTAGGTTTGTATGAAGTCTCGTAATAGTCCTCTTTTGGTGTTGTCTGCTTTAGGTTAAACATGCCCTCTAAACCAACTCATCTAACCCATTTGAGTTCATTGGAATCCATCTTCATCCACTGCAACATCTTTTGGTTCTCCTTCACCTTGGACACTGGTTTTTTTGAACCATTGTCTTTGAAATTTCAGAGCATGTTTGGAAACAACTGCTAGAAACCACAATACATAGTCTCCAAATTGAAATTTGATTTCAATGAACCAGTTCTGTGAACATAATGATTTATTCCATTGGTTAGAAGCAATTAGATCCTTTGTAATCAACTTATTTTCCTATAGTTTTTCTAATTCAAATAGTTGATTAGTTAGGACTCTAATAGGTTGTGGTGTAACGTGAAAACAGGTTTTTCCCAGTGTGAACACATTAGGGACTTGAGCTTTTCTATGAGTTTTATTAGTTGTCCTGATTTTTGGCGGCGGATAACTCCCCATGATGGCTACATGGAGATGCATGGAAGATCTGTGTTTGGGGTGTGAGGGAAGTTGTACAGGGTAGTGGCGGCGCGAATGATGAGATTGCATGGATGTGCATTGATGGGTCGAAAAGAGAAGGAAGGACTAGGTAGAACGGAAAGGTAGAGGAATGGAGAACATGAAAAAGGAGCTGAGGAAGATGGCTGGTTGTTGATTTTCTTCCACTGCGTTAGCAACTAGAGCATGACCAGCTCCATGATCTCAGGAGAATAGGACTAATGAGGGTTAGGAGAGGAGGGAAGAACCCGAAAGGTGATCTGAGCCATAGAGACGTGCGTCGAGGTGATGTTTGTAGAAGTTCTGGTAGTGGGTCTTTGGAAGCACTGTATGTGTGCATGTCTTTGGGAATTGGCAGAGCTAAAGGTGCAGAAGCTATGGACTTTGATTAGGAAATTGGTGAGTCTGTCTACTCCAGAGAAGAGGAGTCACACACATTCTGACAGAGAGAATTCAACAGTAGTTGTGAAGGTGTTTTTGAGCCTTCCTTTTTGGTATCAGAGCGGGGTTCCGTGTTAACAACCTTGGAAGAACCTGTGGGGAACTTGGGTAGAATGAGTGTTGAAGATCATGTCTTCGTCGAGTGGAGAGGAAGTGTATGTGGAAGAAGTGACTCAAGAAGTTCGTGAACAGCAGCTTGTCAGTAGGTTTGATTTCTATACTGTGCAGAACGGGCCACAGAGAGGGGCAGTAATTCTGCGTTTTCTAGGTTTTGGAGTGGTGAGCATTGTAGGAATAGATCCAGACCAAGCTAGAGTTGGAGATATCGCTGTAGAGGTAGTTCATAGTGGATTTTATACTCCAGCTGAAGTTTGGGTGAAGGTAATAAATGGAACAAGAAGGTGGGCATCGACCTCACACTTACAGACCCAATTCTACTTCACCTCCTATCTTGCGTAGGATATCCCCTATGTTTGCTGAGAGGCAGCGAGGTATACCGCAATTAGGAGACGTTTGGGTACCCAAGACTGTGGTGTCACCCAATCACTTTGTCAGGTTATACATTCCTGGAGTGGAAGATCTGTTTCAGGAGGGCGATCATTTGCTTAGGGTGGAGCATGGTAGGTCTAGATCGCGCCTTATAAGCTGGAGGATATGGCGAAATCAGGAGGGAGGATGGCAGTTTCAACAGGAGTCGACCGATGAGCAAAAACTTTCTACTTTTGCTTCTAATGTTTCACCTCTGACTCCAGTTATAGAGGGAGTGCAGTCGGAATTTTGTCCTTGACTGAAATAAAGCTTTGTTTTTCCTTTAAGATCAGAACTGAGCTGCAGAGACTTAGAAGCTGGTTGTTTTTGTTGACACTTGGACAATGTTGCAATTTTATTTGCTGCTAGACACTTGCCAGATGACTAGTCCCCAAGGAATGGACGAGTTGTTCTGGGGACGTGATCATGAGGACGTTAATGACTGGGCGGAACGTCTCACGATGGCGGCTGAGGTGCGCGATCTTAATGCTGACAAACTTTTCAAGATCGCTAAGCTTAATTTGCGAGGTCGAGCCAAAGAGTGGTTCAAGAGGCTGCAACCTGTACCAGCCGATTGGGTTGAGTTGAGGACCCTGATTGTGCAAAAATATGACAATGTCGATACTGATGACATCCGGGTAAAATTAGATGCCATTAAGCAAGAACCCAAGGAGCGGGTGATGAAGTATTTCGAACGCCTCGACAAGTTGTTTCAGAGAGGCAGGATACCAGACGCTGAACAACGAAGGCGGTTTTTGGGCAGGGACGTTCGCTGACATTGAAGAGCTTGTGGGTGCTGCCACCGAGCTCGAGAGGGTATTAGGGGAGCTTGGTGAAACTCCATACGAACCTCTGAAGGAGGAACAAGAGGAAGGAGTTGAAGAGACAATGATGGAAAAGCAGGTTAATGCTTTGAATAACACATTCATTAATTTCTTGAAGGGGAATGTGCAGGGACCTGTCACATCATCCTCTTCCAGCATGTCCACAGGATGCCAGATCTGTAGGGGAGGAGATCACATAGCCACTGCATGTCTAAGGCTTAATGAACCCCGACCAAAATGTGCCAAATGTGGGATGCCTCATAGGATAGAGAATTGCGGGGTCAAGTGTTCCTTCTGTGCAGGGTCAGGACACTCAAAGGACAAATGCTGGAAGAAGCCGAAGGATGGGAAGGCACATCCCGGATCAGCAAATTTTCTGGAAGTACTGCTGAATGATGAGGAAGCAACCCTGCATCAGCTCAACAAACTATGTGGGAGCGAGAACATATTCTCTTACATTCAGGTGCCAAGAAGAAGGATGCCTGTCGAAGTAGCACCAGCAGGTACTGCGCCATCCCCTGAAATTACAGTAGAAGGCGCAGGAGTCAATCGGGAAAAATCTGTCAGGTCGAAAATTTTGTCCCATTTCATTAAGGGAAAAATCTCACTAACACCAATGGAGACAGTGATGATGATACCGAGGGAATTAGAGCACCTTGAGAGTCTTGTGAAGGTAGCCAGGAAGAAGAAGGATGCAGAAGCTGCGGGTAATAAGATATCAATGGTCTTAGTAGCTCCAACGCTCAGGCGAATATGCATCAACAAAACGCACAGAAGCAAAACACTCCACCTCTCGGTGGAAGTGAATAGTTGTTTGGTTGAGGGACTTGTGGACACCGAAGCATCCATGTCAGTCATGGCAGCTACAATTGTTCGAGAGTTGGGTCTGATACACTTGGTATTTGGATCCGAGACTTACAAGACAGCATTAGGAGCCGTTACACAGGCTTTCGGTCGGATTGAGGAAGTACTGATCAAGGTCGGAGGTGTACAATGCACCATGACTTTCATGGTGGTAGATACAGATAGTTACGATGTACTGCTTGGGCTTGACCTTCTCATCAGAATTGGAGCGATCGTTGACGTGGAGCAGGGGTTGATTCAGGTGAGGCGCGGTCCAGGATCTGATGTGGAAGTCCTACCACTGACCATGGTGAACATGCTGCAGAAGTTGAACTCGGAAATCGTGATCCCAGCTAATGCAGACGCTCTGAAGCACACACCTGGGAACTTGGATGCACTGTTCAGAAAGTCATCCTTGCATGATGAGTATGGCGCCAATGTACGGATAGACACCCGGGAATCAGATTCCGACTCTGACTCGAATGAGAGCTATGACCAGGTAGTCCAAGTTGTGGAGCTAGTTAAGGGCGCACTTGAGTTCGGTAACACCGAACTTGAAGAGCTGATACTATTAGAGAGACCTCAACAAATTTTGCAGCTAACACTGCAAGAGCAGGCTAATGATCTCATGAAAGAGGAGATCACATATGCAGACGACTACGCCGATTAGATTCAATGGGTTGCTGATGCAGAGTGGGGAGAGCAGGTCCTCTCTGGAACAAGGAAGGGTGCAGAAGTGCCTATGCTACTGCAAGTTCAACGTGAGGACATCGTGAACTCACACAACAGCATCAAAACACAATTGGATCACAATCGAGAGGTGGATTCAAGGTGGGATGAGATTCGCCAAAAGATGCAAGTGGATCAAGTGCCGAATAAGGAGATGGGACAGCAACTCTGGAGAGTCTTGGAACAATATCAAGATGTGTTTGCCTGGAACAAGGGGGAGCTAGGCTGTTGCACTATTAGAGAACACTCGATTGACACCCAAGGCTTTCCTCCTTGTAGGGTGGCTCCAAGGCGACTATCATATTGGGAGGAGGTAGAGGTGAAAAGGCAAATCAATGTGTTGGTGGAATTGGGAAAGATGAGGGCGAGTGACTTTGCATACGCTTGTCGTGTGACTCTGCCAGTAAAGAAGGATGGGAACAGACGATTCTGTGGAGACTACCGGCCACTCAATTTGCAAACCCGACGAGATTCATTCCCCATGCCTCTTGTTGATGATGTAATTTCTCAACTGGGCATATCAGCCTGGTTCACTGCACTTGATTTGCAATCAGGTTTTTGGCAGATTAGGATGGCTCCTGAAGACATGGGGAAAACAGCGCTGATTACCAAGAGCGGGTTGTATGATTGGACAGTCATGTCGTTCGGCCTCAAGAATGCTACAAGTACGTTTACACAGACCATGTCTGAAGTTTTCAAGGATTTGGGAGACAGGTTCCTCAAGGTATTTGTAGATGACCTAAACATTCACAGCGAAAGTTGGGAGGACCACCTCCAACACTTGGAAGTGGTGCTCTCCAAACTCAGGGAGGTGAATTTGAAGTTGAACCCAAACAAATGTTATTTTGCTGCTGAGAGCATTGTGTTCTTGGGACATGTAGTCAACAAGGAGGGTACACAGCCCGATCCTAGTAGGATAGATGCAATGCTGCGTTTTCCAGTGCCGAAAACAGTAACCAATGTCAGATCCTTCTTGGGACTGACAGGGTACTATCGAAAGTACATTAGGGGATATTCGAGGATAGCCAATCCTCTGTTTGAACTGACAAAGAAGGACATGGCGTTTGTATGGGATCAGAATTGTCAGAGGGCATTTGACAATCTGAAGAGAGCACTTGTGGAGGCCCCAATCCTGGTGAGACCTGACTTTAAGGAACCGTTCTGTCTTGATGTTGATTGGTCAACAAGAGGTGTTGGTGCCGTTTTATCACAGAGGGAGGGCAAATGTGAGAAGGTAGTAGCTTACGCCAGCAAAGCTCTGAGTGTGGCTCAAAGGGAATTCCACCCCATGGAAGGGGAGTGTTATGCATTGATATGGGGAATATTGCACTTCAGGCAGTATTTGCACCGCACACATTTCACTCTGAGAATGGACCACAAGCCACTTGAATGGCTGGCGACAGTATCTGACGCGCATGGAAGAAGGGGAAGGTGGATTGACATGCTGCAAGACTTCAGCTTCAAGATAGTCCACTGGCCAAGTATAAGACATGCGAATGCTGACGCCTTGAGCCGAAATCCAGTGGGACAGGCTGTGGATGATGATGATTTCTATCAAGAAATCCAGGATGACCTGAACATACGGGGTGGATCCACCAATGACGCTGCGAGAATGTTTGCTGTCTAATATGGTCAGGATTCGGAGTGGTTGGGAATCAGGAGGCAGATACGGGGACTCACTGAACATCACAGTTGTTGTTTTGGAATCAATCATTGGCGTTGCTCGACACCTCACCAACTGTTTATGCTTGACCATGTGACCGGAACAAACGTGGATGAGGAGGCTGCCCCAAATGTAGAAGTTGTGGGAGTAGCAAAGGATGAGGGCTTGGAAGCCATTGATGGCAAGCAGGCTCTGCAGAAGGGCCAGCTCAGGTACTATGGTAAGCAACAGCAGCTAGAGCTAGTCTTGGCTGCTCAGGAATTGTCTGGGCTCAGTCATCATGAAGTCAATTTGACGGAATTGGGGAAGGAAAAAGATTGTGGCATGGGAACGGAATGCACTAACGTCTGGGAATATACGACCTGTCTGGTGCTGCTGAAGGACGGGATGCTACCAGACACATGTGACCTCAAGGAAGGCAAAAGGGCGAGAAGACGAGCAAGCAACTACTGCTGGAGGGAGCAAAGGCTTTACTTCAAGGGACTGTATGTGCCCAAGCCTGAGGAAAGAATACCACTAGTAGTTCAGATGCATCAGGATTTGGGGCACTCTGGAAAACATAGGATGTCGGCTGAAATCTGTAGAAGGTATTTCTGGCACAGCAGGACTGAGGATGTCAGATCAGTCATCAAAACGTGCCAGCAATGTCAGCTGGTAGGGAGTGAGGGCAGCATTCGTTCTGGGGATGAGCAGCTCAAAAGTATTCCAATCTGCGACTTATTCCATAGGGTCGCTCTGGACACGACAGGACCACTGCCGGAAACTAAGTCAGGAAACAAATACATCCTAGTGGCCATCGACCATTATTCCAAGTGGTGTGAGGTGAAAGCAGTTGCTGATCATGGTGCCAAGACTATGGCCAGATTCCTGGAAGATGACATTATCTGCAGGTATGGGGTCCCCAAGTTTGTGCTTACTGACAATGGTGGAGAATGGGCTGTAGAATTCGATTTGATGTGTAAGGACTACGGGATCTAGCATCAGCGCACTGCACTTCAGTGGCCTCAATGCAATGGGATGGCGGAACGCATTATCAAGACCATCAAGCACGGCATCACAGTCCTTGCTGCAACACCAGGGAGTGTGGATTGTTGGGATGAAAAGCTGACCAAGATTTTGTTTGGGTATCGATGTGGAATCCAGGCTAGCACAAAATTCTCACCTGTCATGATCCTCATTGGTCGAACCCCGCGTCTTAGGGCAGACAATTATCTACACGGTCTGACCACTGTAACTAATGATAGTGATGATCTGGAAGTTGCTGCAGCACACCTCGTGCAGAAGATGGAGCTTATTGCAAGCATCCATGAAGACATCTTGCTCAATGTGGAGCAAGCACAAAAGAAGCAGAGAAAGGCCTATGCTGCACGGAAAGGTAAACACTTGTTTGAGGGCCTGATTGCAGGGGAGACAATGGTGAGGATGAAAAAGCCAGGGAAAAAACGAGCATTGGCTGCAAGCTGGGAAGGCCCATACCAATTCATTGGGCATGATGATGGGAGAGGCAACTTTGACTTTGAGGAGGGATGTCGAATCTGTACCATCCAGGACGCTGATGGAAACTAGTGGGAGACATCCCCAAGGGACCTTCAGATCTATCACGTTCCACCAAACTAAGAGAAGCTGAGGAACTCAGCTCTTTAAGAACAGAGGGGTTACATATGTAACGTGAAAACAGGTTTCTCCCAATGTGAACACATTAGGGACTTGAGCTTTTCTATGAGTGTAATTAGCTGTCCTGATTTTTGGCGGTGGATAACTCCCCATGATGGCTGCATGGAGATGCATGGAAGATCTGTGTTTGGGGTGTGAGGGAAGTTGTACAGGGTAGTGGCGGCGCGAATGATGAGAATGCATGGATGTGCATTGATGGGCCGAAAAGAGAAGGAAGGACTAGGCAAAACGGAAAGGTAGAGGAATGGAGAACAGGAAAAAATAGCTAAGGAAGATGGCTAGTTGTTGATTTTCTTCCGCTGCGTTAGCAACTAAAGCATGACCAGCTCCATGATCTTAGGAGAATAGGACTAATGAGGGTTAGGAGAGAAGGAAGGAAGAACCCAGAAAGTGATCTGAGCCGTAGAGACGTGCGTCGAGGTGATGTTTGTAGAAGTTCTGGTAGTGGGTCTTTGGAAGCACTGTATGTGTGCCTGTCTTTGGGAATTGGTAGAGCTAAAGGTGCAGAAGCTATGGACTTTGATTAGGAAATTGGTGAGTCTGTCTACTCCAGAGAAGAGGAGTCACACACATTTTGACAGAGAGAATTCAACAGTAGTTGTGAAGGTGTTTTTGAGCCTTCCTTTTTGGTTACAATGGATCTTTGTTTTCATTAAGTCTAGATGGTAATATGTATTTTGTAGGTAGTAATGGATGTAATCCATACACCAGCTAAAATGCGGTATGACCAATTCCAACTTTGTAGGCGGTTTGATATGAGAATATGATTGTGGACAAGTGCTCATCCTAATCATTTCTATTTTCATTAACCAGTTTGGTTAGTAAGGTTCCAGAAACCTTGTTTGTAAATTTAGCTTGTCCATTTCCTTGTGGATAATAAATAGTAGAATTAGTATGTCTAAGGATGAAATGGTTCGTAAGGTATTTAATCACATCATTGATAAAATGGGCACCTTGATTAGTCACAATGGTTAATGGACATCCAAATCTTTTAAAAATGTGTTCGTATAAAAACTTGGTAGTTACTTCAGCAATGTTGGTGTGGAGTGTTGGGCTTCCACCCATTTTGTTGCATATTCAATGGCTACCAAAATGTATCAATTACCTAATAATCTGCTTACAAGTTTAATAGGTCCAAAAAATCCAATCCCCATTTTTGAAATGGTTCTTTAGGTAATGTAGTAACCAATTTGGCCAAATTTTGGGTCAATAGGTTACCTATTCTTTTACATTGGTCATAGGTTCGAAAATATTCATAAACATCTTGATTCATCATTAGCCACCAATAACCAACATCCAAGATTTTTCACACAATGATATCTAAAGAGAAATGCCCTCCTGCAACTCCTCCATGTAATTCTTGCAAAACTATGGGTACCCTTTTTAGTTGTAGTTTTCAATAAAACCTGTTATCTTGTCCAAATCTATACATTATTCTTTTTTGAAACACAAATGGTTTAGCTCTTTGGGCTAAATATTGTCCTTGGGATGTTGTAAATATTTTTGGCATCACTCCCTCTAATATATATTCATACACATTTTGTAACCACTTAGGTTGTAAAGTAAACAAGTGAACCATAGGTTTGATGAGGTACTCCAACATGTTTAGTGTGATTGGGTAATCTACTCAATGCATTTTCCATTAGATGGGATCTACCAGGTTTGGAAATAATTTTGAAATCATATTTTAAAAATAATAAATGCCATCTAGCTAACATGCTAAAAACATCTGGCTTATGAACTAAATATATTAAAGCCATGTGATCCCCAAAAATGTAAACATGTTGCCTAATAGGTATGCCTAAATTTGTGTAAGGCATAAACCATAGCTAAAACCTTGCTTTCTGTAGTAGTATAGTTTCTTAAACATAATTAAATAATCTTGATGAGTACATAACAGGTTGATTTATTTTACATGTTGGGTTTTGGGCCAATTTTGCCCTACTACTAGTTGAGATGCATCAATATGAACATTAAATTCTAGTTTCTAATTAGGACTAATAAGTGTATCAACTTGAATGTATTAGTTCTTGATATCTTCCCAAGTGGTTTGACATTCAACAATCCACTCAAACATTTCAGATTTTTTGAGCAACTTGGTGATTAGTGCCATAACAGAGGCAACAATTTTTATGAAGCATGTGTAAAACTAGGCCATTCCATTGAAGACTTGAATCTCTTGAAGTGTTTTGGGCATTGGCATTTTGACTAAAGCTTTTATCTTTTTAGGATTAGTGTCCTCCCTTCTTTGGAGACCATGAATCCTAAAATAGTTCTAGAGCATACCATAAATGCACATTTATTTGGATTCAAACTAATGCCATACTCTATGTAACTTTAAAAACACTTTCTGATTTTTTTTCAAATGATTGGATAGGTCATTAAAAACAGTACAATCATCTAGAAAGATCTTCATGAACACATCAATGTATTCACGAAAAGCTTTGGTGATTGCCTTTTGATAGGTAAATGGTCCATTTTTTACTCTAAAAGGCATTATAACCCATACAAAAGCCCCCCAAATCATTAACAAAGGTGGTTTTGTACTAGTCTTCTGATGTTATGGAAATCTGATGGTATATAAAAAAAAAAATCTAAAAATGTATAAACTTCATGTCCAGCTATAATGTTAATAATTTCATCAATAAAAGGTAATGAGTATGGGTCCTTCAAGGTAGCTGTATTAAGCATTTTAAAGTCCACACAAAGTATGAGTTTCTCATTTTTTCTTAGGCACTACAACTATAGATGATAGCCAAGTAGCCTCTTAAACAAGTTTAATAAAACTTGTAACAAGGAATTTGTTAATATCATGTTTGACAATGGTTGCATAATTAGGATTTAACCCGTACTTTCTTTGATGAGCAAATGGTATCGATGTGTCCAATTCAATCTGATGTTGAGCTATGTCAGGTGGTATCCCCTTCAAATCTTTGTAAGTCTAGGCAAATATGTCCTTGAATTCTTTTAGTAATTCAATTAGTTGATAACTGACAATATGTTCTAGATTTACATTTATTTTAACCTATTGCATGTTTTTTTCAAAACCCAAATTGATTTTAGTCAATTGTTCTTTTTTAGTCCATCCCGCAATGTGAAGGTTTTGAACTCTAATTCGAACAAATGTTTTGTCAATCTCCATTTCTCTTACTTCAAGTTGGAAAAACGTCTTTAGTAAACATTGTTAAAAAGTATCAAGGTGTATAACTATCTTAACAAGTCGTACATGTACCGGTTCGATGGGTATATTAGACGAAACAAGTAATTTAGACACAAGCTTAACATGTTTAATAACTTGTTCAACTAGATTCAAACCTACTAATGTAATCGACTTGACCGGTTGATTTGACCAAATGATGTAGGGACAACTATGGTTCCTATTAAAAATAATAATGGTTATGTGGCAAACATCAAATCTTCCTTTTCATCAAACATTCCAAAATGGAAATCATAACAAACTAACATTTTTAAACGTTTGGTTGGTGCTCTAAGTTTTTTAGTAACAAGTATGGTTCTAATTGTACCAATTCCTTGTATAGTGATAGTATTGTTGCCCCAATCATGAGACACTTTAGCATCCCTTAGCCAAGGATGACCTAAGAACATAAAATAATTGGAGTCTAACACACTACTTTGAATTACAATAAAAGTCATTGCATAGGGAATACCATGAACAAGAATTTTAAGATCCTTAATCAAACTTAAACATTTGGCAATGGTTTGATTAGCCATATGTAGATTATAAGGTGCAAGTTTTGGTTTTGACATACCTAACTATACTTTCAACTTCTCTGTAATAATATTTGTTCCATAACCACCATCTAGGAAAACATCTTCAATAAAAAATTTCCCTATTTGAACTTATATTATTGCCATTTGATGATCAATGGCAATTGATGTAACTGTTGGTTTTGGTAAAATAGGTTGAGTCGTGGTTGGATTATTAAACAATTTAGCCCAATTACTCTACAATGAACCTTCATTAATAGTAGCAGGTTATTTTTCAGCCCCATTATGTTGTAATCGTGTAATAGTTTTGATGAATGAATCCCGTAAATGCTTTTCTTGTTGCCAATCTTTAGTTCTTTTGGCTTTAACCGACTCCCTTTCCTTGAACACCTATTGTTTCGACTATTGACTACGAGTGGTAATATCAGCTACTACATTAATTAACACATTATTGGTTTTAGGTGGTTTAGGTGCTATTGTGGCATTAGAACTAATAGGTTTAATTTTGAACATGTTTTGTACCTCAATTTTCTTGGGACATTCTCTAAATCTATGTTCTACACTAAAACAAATTATACAAGGATAACGGATAGGTACTTTTCTTGATTTAACAAGTTGGGTTTCAATTCCTGCTACAAGCTCTATCGATTTAACTATAGCGATTAACACAACTAGTACTTGTCTTTTCCTGTTATGATAAGTTTCCATTGAATGACAAGTTTTACCACAATTAGTACAAGTTCATGTTGATTTAGTTGTAATAATAGATACTACAATATTAACTATCGCATTAGCCTCTAATGTGGTTAATAGAACATTTTAACTCAAACTAACATGTCCACTTTGCTCGCATATTATAGCAGCTTCTTTGTGCTCAATCAAGGTATTTCTCTTCATTCTTGCAGTTGCTAATCTTAGGTAAGGTAATAAACATGCCCTGAAAACAGTGGTGAAAAAAACATCTATTGCTTTAACATATAGATAAGAAGTTAATTTCAATAGGTGTTCATAATAAACCTCAACATGTTCAATAGTTTGTTGTTGTATGTTTCATAATTGCATGTAAACCTCTTCATCATTCTTCACCATTTTGAATCGTTGGTAAAATGCTTGCTCCAATTCTTTAGAAATGTAGTTTGGATGGTTTTGAACATAGTTTTCTCCCCATTCAAATATATTATTTCTAAGAGTAAAACCAAACAAGTTGATGATGTCAGCCTCCATTGTTTCACCATTAGCTTTAATGGCATTTTTGAATACTCTAATGTGAGCATCCAGATCAATGTCTTTGACATAGGCTGGGTATTGTAGCTTTTTATATGGCAACTTTGTTGTTGGTTTTGATACATGTTGCACAATAGGTGGCTAATACCATGGTGGTATGAACATGCGTAGGTCAAGTGCTAGCCATCTACAAGGTCCAACAGGCGGATTGAAGGGTGGCTTTCCAAGCGAATCTCCTCCAGGTGAACTTCCTCCGAGTGAATCTCTAAGTTGTTTTCCATTGAGTGGTTGGTGATTAGAACCTTTAGGTATATGAGTTGGTAAACTAATAGTAACATGTATAGTGGTTAGCATTGGTGTAGTACCATGTTACTGAACAAGTTGTTTGTCCTTACTGGTCATTGGTTGAACCATTGTACGAAATTGATTCCCAACAAAGTATGGTATATATGTTGGTGGTCCAATAGGTTGTTCAAGTACTAGGTACACATTCCTAGGTACATAACTTGTATAATTCCTAAAGATTGAAAAATCAAGTCCTTTCATTCCAGTTTAATAAGTTGGATACAAACTAGGATCTAAAGGCACAAAAGGGGGCATGACATTATACCACATTGGGTATGTTGATGTAAGTAGCATAACGATTTTACTTAGTACAATTAGTGTAACAAGTTGTGACCAAGTTATCTTATCGTTAACAAATACTACCATATGACCTATACTAAGATTCATGGCTTGAATTCCTAATACAAACACATTGGGTATTGTTATTTTAGTGGTTGGAAGAACAAGTTGATGGACATTCATCACCCCCTCTCTCAATAACTGCCTTAATTTATCATCAACAAATGGGTAATGATTGAAATAGGTGTCCCATTTGATGACAATATGAGCAGGTCATAGTTCCAACACTTTTGTTTCCTCCTGAAACTAGTCTATGATATGATACTTGTGATCGTTCACCTGGACCAGGTATTGATCTCGTTGGTTAGCTGCCTTGTGGATAAATGACTCCTTGTCAAAAAAATGTGGGTGTTACTTTGGGTTCAACATGCTTTAAGCGTGGTATAAAAATTGATTGATTAAAGGGTCTTTAATTGATGCGAGGAAGCTCCAACCTCTTGAGTAGGTGAAGTTATTCCATTTCCGAATTAGTGGGTACCAAATGAATATTGGTGTGTGGTGGTTGGTTTTGAAAACCAATAGATGTTGTAATTGGTGTAGATACACTCGTTTGGGTAGATTGTAACCTTAGGTTGCAGATCGACATGGTTGTCGTATACAAACAATTTCATCGAATGGCTAAACAGGTTTATGATTGTCATCATGATAAACACTGACTACCTTTGGTTGGGTTGTTGTTTGTGATGTTTCTTGATGAATGGTTAAAAACGCTCTTAGGTATCTTTGCACAATTGGTTTTGCTACATTTTGATGTTGTTCATTCACTTCTCCCTTCTGTGTTGCATTCATGTGTGCTACATTCATACATTCATCTCCCATAGGTTGCATTTGTTATTCATCTTGTTTTTGTGCATGTTACTGAATAGGTTGATGTTTGACTTATTCTAGTTGTATTCTAAAACTTCTAATAACTAATCTTGACATTTCTTGAAATCAACAAATTTTAACAAAGCCTTTACATTAGTTTTGAACATAATTATTTTTTCAAAATGACCCCTCCCAATAGTTAGAAGTTTATAAAAACTTCTTTTACAGATTGGGCACCTATTTTACTTCAAAAAATTTACACTAACCTCACCCTATTCCTAATGCTTCAAATCAAATCAACAAAAATTTTAATCTTAAAATTTACACAAAACAAACAAACAAATAACAAATCAAAATTTCAAGCATGATTTTTTTAAAAATGTGATGTATTAAAACTATTGAATCTAACTAGAAATTCTAAACGTGATTGCTTTTGAATTTTGATCCACTATGTGGTCACCAAATGTTAACTGGTTTTTACTATTCCCATTAAGGTTAATTTACCTCTGGATTTTTCAGCAACAAGTTCGTAAAACAACAACAGGTACATATAACACACAAAATAAAACTTAAACTACTACAAATCCTAAACTAACATGTGCACAAATTGTTCAAGCTTGAAGGAAATAGGTTGAGAAAAAAATGATCAATGTTCCATAATTCAAGAATGAAACACATAATCATGAATGAAATCCAAAAGCCTTTCAATAGGTTTGTCCTTTTAGTCTTATGCTAACAATTTCAAAATATAACTGTCATAATTGACCATTATAAATACTCATTAGTTAGTATTTAGACTAATAGTTCAAAATTTCAAAAAAAATACACCCTACTTAACTAGATGTCCAACTATCGATTTTGTCAAGTACAAGTTTTATAGACTACCTGTTAATTAACATATCAACCTATCTTCTTAACCCAATCATTACCTACCATGTTTAGTAACTAGTTAGGTTAATACTATAGGTTAGGTTAAATAATAGGTTAAGACACTTGTTAGGTTTAACAACTTGTTTACATTATCAAATTATTAAGTCACATGTTACCAAATCTAGGTAATAATTGCAATCACTATGTAGCCTTAGACCATATTCCATGTTTTGGACTAGTTGTTGAGTTGGATTGTCCCCATATCATCACATCAAATACTTTAACTTATTTAAAGTTTTTTTTGGTCCTTTTTAAAGATTTTACACCTATGTTTGCATTGTGTACAAATTGGTGTAAATACATGGCAGATATTACCATTTAGAAGTTCATGAAATCCTCCCATGTGTGTAAATTACCTTACAACTTGGGAACAAATTAAATATTCTTCTCTAATTTGTGTTCATGTTGTTATCATGTTTGAAATCACTGCAAGGATTTATGTGTCCATTTGGTACAGTCACACAAGATTTTTGTCTACCCATTGGATTGATCACTAAGTACTTTTGGGGATGTATAAGGACTTCAAATGCATGTTAAGAGACTCTGACATAACTAAGGTAGTTGTATGTTTTGGTTAGGTGCAATTTCAACATATTAAGGTAATTCTATGATACACATTTGAATTTAGGACTATGTAATAGCTATCGATGACTTGAATGTAATTCACATGACTTTGCATGATGCTTACATTGATATTGTTGAACTAGTTGTAAGGGACAAATGTCGCAACCCTACTTTGAGGGAAATGTGAAGATGAAACTCACACTCCCGAAATTGGGACTTGGGAGTCTTCCGGGATTCCTGAAACTTCAAGTTCAATTGCAGGGGTCAAAACACCTTGCATTGGGGTGTTCTTTATATCATTGAAAATTTAGTGAAGTGTAAATGTCGAAAATGGCCTCGCATTGGCCATTTGGACATCTTCAACACAAGTTATGACAAAAATAAGGGTTGGGAGTCAAACTGGTAGTTTGACTCCCGACCACTAAAGTCGGGAATCAACCCGACCTTGGTGCGTACAGGTCAAGTGCGACACATCGTTGGAAAGCTCTTGAGGAGAGCTACAACTTTGCTCTATGCCTCATCCCAATCCGAGGTCTGAGCGAAGAGTTATGCTCTTGCAAAGTCCCAGGAGTCCAAACCGGGACAATTTCGAGACTCTTCCTTGGGAGTCTTGGGACAAAAAACCATTCGGATGTGGGTGCCACGGAGAGGCACAAAGTACACTATATGGGGGAAGGTGGTGGCTTCCCCCGAGTCTAGGCCGTGGTGAGTCAAGTGAGTCCAGAGTTGCTCGTGGCTTGTCCTAGCATTAAAGGTGCTCCATAATGTGAACTAACCAACTTATTGGTTGGTTTGATGCAGGTTCGAATAAGTGATTAGTTTGTCACTTCTTCTTAGTCCTATCCTAGAGCTTCAGCATGCCCCTCTACCCCTTTTAATGCTAAGAGCTGGGAGCGTGACCCGAGTCCCCCACAATTCCGCAACTTGAACAACTTAGCCCCAACTTGGGGCTAACTAAGGACTTGAGACCGTGTCAACAAACATTTAAAAGCTACCCCTAGAAGCACCCATAATTTTAAAAAGTAGAACATTCATCTTTCCAAGTGGTGCATGGCCATTTAACATGTTTATTAACAACATTGAAAATCCTATAAACATTATATATATGCAAATGTTCCATAACAAGTTTGTAGAAAGTTACTTGACAAACATGTAATGTATAGTAAACTAGATTAGTTAGTCCTAAAAGACTTAAAGCATAGCTCACTAGAAGAAAAACATGTATTTTCAACTGTTCTTTGCGACTAAATTTTAGTCGCAAGAGACATTTTGCAACTAAAATCCTTTTAGTCGCCTAAGACAAGTCGCATGTGAAAACTAGTCGC
>Ga0116231_10003237_pt1 | contig 33991 bp, 25 predicted proteins | sample S1TSphgellanicum_2_FD_89695 | JGI IMG/M metagenome (GOLD analysis project Ga0116231, IMG submission 89695) | Host-associated microbial communities from peat moss isolated from Minnesota, USA - S1T2_Fd - Sphagnum magellanicum MG | ecosystem: Host-associated > Plants > Peat moss > Unclassified... | reverse complement strand
TTGTATTGAAAGCTATCCAAATGAAAGGATGAAAAAATCCATTAGTCGTAAGTTAGTCATAGAGTAGTTGCAAGCGGCTTCAAATGCAAAAAGTAGTTGTAGATATAACCAACAATAGTTGTAGACGTCAAATAGTCGCAACTAGTCGCAAATTGGTTGGTTACAAAATCCCAATTTTCTTCTAGTATAGTACATTATAGGAATATAACCATTCTTTTTTGCAAGTTTTTTTTTTGGGTCATTTCCATAAGTGGTCTATAGATGTGCACAATTTTAATTTAAACAAATGGATTGGATTAGGTGGAATTTTTAAAAACCCTAGCCCGAACCATTATTGATGTAAATTGTAAAGGTTTGATACTATTTGTATTGCTCGACAAACACAATGAATCCAATCGTTCATCTCATGTTGTCATGACTATCTAATTCATGCTCTAAGTAAATGAGAATTTCCAAGGTAGTCATTAATGGCCAATGGAAGGGCAAAACTAATGTAAGTTGAACTATTTTTGGAAGTAAAAGAGAAAGGAAATTTATGTGCAAGTGAGACCAAAGTTGATTTGTGATGCAAGTGCTTTGGCATAGTAACTAGAAAAATAAAACACTCTAGGACTTCAAGTGGGACGAATGTTTCTTGGAGGCAAAGAGTGGCAACTTTTCGTCTCTGTTGTGTTTTAACAAGATTTTAAACTTTGCAAGAACATGCTTCAATTTTGATGGTATGTTATTTTGAACAAATGTCACACCATGTGCTTTTTGAAAATCTTGTAACTTGTCAATAGGCATTCTATGTGTAGTGAATCAAATTGAAGTCTGCACATTCTTGCCATTCTACAACACATTAAAGCTTTTAGGTTTTTGGAAGTGTTATATCACCTTGATGGGAAACTTTAGGAACCGGCAAAGAAGAGCTAGGTTAAGTCAACCATGTCTTGCAAGAATAGTAGCAAAATTTACCTTAAATGAAATTGCATTTTCAGAGAAAAAGACAAAAGGGAAAAGTATGACAACAATGATTTAAGGAGAAGGCAAGGAACTTGGCTAGAACTACAATAGATTTAGCATCCTCTAATGGAACAACACTAGAAGAAGATACACCTAGTTGTGGAAAGTGTAAGGCTTAGTGCAAAAGCTTGCAACTCTCATAAACTCTAAGCTTGGGACTTTTCTTTTTGAACTTAGTAGATAGTTGGTCATGGAAAAGTTGTTGGGTAGCAAGATGATAAAACCCCATCTCCCAAATTATTATCTTCCTCCTACGGAAGCAAAGGCTCAACATGCCCTTGTCCAAGGGTTGAAAATTGAACTTGACTATGTGAAAGGGGTGTAATCCAAGGAAAAATAACATGTAAGGGCATTTTGCTTAATGTTGTGGTTAGTAGAGAAGTTGTCGGTATTAAAGCATTAGGCAAAGTCCTTAATACAGATCCAACGAACATTTCTACTGTTATATAGAGACGAAAACAAGTTGAAGCATCTGGTTCATCATAGTGGGCTCTCTTTACTAAAAAACAATGGGCAAATTATCTTGATGAAAACACTATTTCATACATGATAGATTGGTGGAGAAGTGAAGCAAGGGTTAATCTTAATAGGATCGATGTCACAAGTAAACACATTGTCACTAAGGTGTACGAAAAACATGCCACACATTTATTGTTTGAAACCCAAGTGAGAAATACATACTCCTTTTCATTCAATTAATCTTTGAAAACTGAACTAAGATGTTTGTGAATTTTTCTAGATTGTAGGAATGTGCAATGACCATGATGAATTTCTTTAAATAAAAGGAATTTGTCATGTAGGTAGTATTAGTAGTTTGAATCCCTTGATTTTCACAAAGTTTATGCACCCAAAGCAAATTAACTAATCTTTGTCTACATCAAATGCACTATATGTGAATTTTTGTAATTTTTGTTCTTTAATTTGTAGGCTTCCAAATATGTGCATTGAGGTTTGTAGACCATAGAAAATGTGATTAATTTGAATCTTCTTTTTGTTTTGGACTTTGCATATGTTTGAATCTTTTTTGTCATTGTTGTATGTACTTGAATGTGTAATTTATACATGGTTGTTACAACATATAAGTAAACTCTACAATGAATGTTAGAGCTACTATATGTTATCTCACTTTTTCTATGTTGTTTTTATATATTTTGAAATACAATGAGCAATATCATTCCAACATTTTAATTATAATTTGTGTAAAGTGGCAAAGGTATGATATATATATTATAATCTAAAGTGTGTTTTTTGTTTTGTTGTAAGTACAATGTGCATTTTTTCTACAACATTATACATTATGTGTAGACCATGTGTGACATCAAGGCTAGGTATTATATGTAGTACTAGTATACATAATGTATTGTATTTATTAAAATTTAAGAATATATGTGTATTTTTTGCATATTATTATATGCATTTTGAATATCGTGTTTATTCATTACAATGCATGTATACATACATGGTAGATTTTATTTTCATAATAAATAATTTGTAGTAGGTTTGTATATTCTTTGGACTTGAATGTGCATTTTCAATAATATTTATATAGTAAATACATTAGTAATGTGTACTAATGATGTGAATTGGATTACAAACTACCAAATTGACAATGAAATCCAATCTATGCACCAAGGCATTCATTCCAAGTAATAATCTTCGTCCACATTATGTACATGCTTAACCCTACTTATAGTGAGACTAACACTTAACCGAGTGCAAATAAGATAGGTGAGCCACACATGCCTACCTTTTGACTACTTGTGTGATTATTTTGTGGGAAATATTCTTAGAATATTCTTGAAATAATCTTCAAAAAAAAAAATATTTATTTTTTAAAAAATTAATACTATTTTATTAAGGTTTATGTTAAAACTTTGGCCAAAAAAATCATTTTCAAAAACATTCATATCCATTTACAAGTCCTTTTACTGTTTAAAAGTAAGCATTGTAGTGCTTAATGAATGTTTTTGTTAATTTTTTACTCATTGGACCAATTTCAAATTAATTCACATGTTCCCATGATATATTAAAAATACAACTATATAAACTAATCTTATAATTTCAACATCAAATTAAACTACAACTTTAAAACATGAAAAAACCAAGCAAGCATTACACTTGTTATGGTACGTGTTATTATGATTACACCCATCCTAGAATGATCAAAGAATCTCACTTTTTATGTGAGCAATGACAAGGAGCATGACACACTTTTTATATAACATTGTTTGTTGTTACATTGGGAATGGCTTATGGGGCAAGGTGTAAAGCCTCAAGAACATTGGGTGTTCTCTGACGATTGTGTTGGCTAGATCAAAGGTGCTAGGTGCATGTTCTTTGTGGCTAGGTATCCCAGTTTAACAAGAGGTTGCAAAATGAGATGGGGATTCTTTGGCACAAGCCATGGAAAAGGTAAGTGGAAGTTAAATAATTGCTCAAAATTTTGTGTGTTTTTATTTGAATTGAATTTTTTTATATTTATCATTTTTAAAACCCATTTGCCACTACTTATTCCATTATGGAAATCTTGCAAGAGAGTGGGATGGGGCAGGAGTTGTCGTGAAAAGAATATTAAGACGAAAACAATTGTAGAATCCTAAAAGAATACTACAATTTGCTATAAAGGTGGCTTCTTTCCTTGATGATACTCTATCTATTTGAGTTCCTACTTTTTATTCCCAAACTAAATCAAACATTTTTCAGAAGTTTTGGCACATTCATTGATGATGTAAATAGGTCAAACCTTCATGGATGTGACGATATCCCTAGATCTTCAAAATTCCACTCCATTTACTTAGTATCTACTTTTGATCCTACATTGTTGATGGCGTGAGATCTTACATGTTTATATCCTCCTTATGTGATGGAGGAGTGGGAAACATGTCAAAATAGGTTTCATGTTCTCCCATGGTGAATGATTAAGCTCAAACCCAGCAACACCATGCTGGTGAAAGAACAAATGCAAGAGTTTGAAAAGCAAGAAGAGTGGGAGTTTGAAAGAGATTTTGAAAAACTTTCTAATATGTTGTAGACTAGAAACAACTTTGCAGTTATAGTTATTGAAGGGAATGTAGGAGTTGATTTCTACAGCCTACAATGTCAACAACCAAAACACATGGTTAGTGAATCTTTTTCTTAATTATGTTTGGGGTTGTGAATTTGGAGCAGGTGACTATGTAGTGGTTGGGATTTATTACCAAAAATGGGCGAAGGGTAATCAATCCTATGTTTATATGGACACTCCAACATAACATATATATATGTTCATTTGGTCAAAGCTATTAAGTTCCCCATGACACCACAAGATCATTGAGTCAAAGGAGATGATCCAATTTACAAATTTTTTTAAAAACATGAAGTTATGATATACTCTACATTGAGAGAGGATGATTACATGTTTATAATGTTCTTAATTATTGTAAATTGGGTTTATAAGCTCTTTTGTTTCTTGTTAAATTCTAATCTAATTCAAGGCCTTTTGCTTTTATCATGGGTCATCCATGGGGCCTCTGCAAATGTCACAACTCTAAATGCATTATTGTTTCATGTTATTGATTAGATTATATTTATATCAACTTTGTAAAGTTGGCATAAATTGATCCAATAGCTAAAGTATAACCAACTGTGGGAATCGATGTGTCAACATTGATATTGAAAAATTATGGTGGTGGGATAAGCTTTCTTTAGATAATTGTTCTTGAAAACTTGGTCGGTTGTATTTAATTCATGAGTCATCAATGATGCACCCCCAAGCTCCTTGATAGATTCAACTGTGAATCCAAGGTGAAAACAGTGGAAGGATGAGGAGTTAAGGTACACTTTCTGGCTTGTAACACTTCGAGGGTAGAAGGGCATGCTGAAGCTCTAGGATAGGGACTAAGGAGAATGACAAGCGGGCCAATTATTCACATAGACCTGCACAAACCAAACAACAAGTTGGTTAATGCATAGTTGGAACACTTTTGGTGCACGGACGAACCATGGGCAAACACAAACTCACAAGATTCACCACGGCCCAAACTTGGGGGAAATCACCACCTTCCCCTTTATAGTATTCTTTGTGCTTAGCCACGAGGCTAGCACCCAAATGTCATTTTGTCCTGAAATTCTCGAAATTGGGATTCCCGTGACTTTGAAGGTTCATAACTTTGTGTGCAGACCTCCAATTGAAGTGAGGTTGACGGCAAAGTTGTAGCCCTCATTGAGAGCTTTTCAAAATTATGTGGCATGCCACCTGCATGCAAGGAAATTATGGCGATTCCTGACTTTTAGTGGTCGGGAGTCAAATTGGCAATTCTTTTGGCCATAACTTATGTTGTAAGTACCCAAATGGGTCATGCAAGCCCATTGTAGAAATCTACGTTTCAAGATCTTTCCAATGGTATAAGGAACTCTTCAATCCAATGAAATTTGACCCTTGAAATTGCCCTCTAAAAATTTGGGAGCCCATCGGGACTCCAACTCCCAAAGTGGGAGCCCACTTGGGAGTGTGTGGGTTCATTCCTTTAGTCTCCTACATTCTCGGGAGCATGAAATGTGACTCCCGGGTTTCATTCTTGGCTTGCACCTTTGCAAGCCTTCGCTTTGGTCACAAGCCCAAGGCTAGGGTTGCAACAATCAAGTTTCTCAACCCAATTTTTAATATTTGTTAATCATAAAACACATAAAACACATATGGAAGGATTGATTTTCACTTTAAATATGTTTATAGTACCCATGGCTTTGACTACATACATACAATTAGTTCTTCAAACAAAATTTTGTAAAATTTTAGTTATAAAAAACATGACAATTGTATGTTACATACATTTTGCATATATTTCCTACCCACTATAATGCATGCATATAGACACGTGGCATATTTAATTTATAATTTGAATACTTTGTAATAGGGTTGTGTAGATTTTATGTATTTTTACAAATTTTTTGAACTTTTCAGTTAACAAATATCATGACTTTGTTGCATCATCAAACATTATAATATAGGGTTTAATAAAAGTATATTGACATCATTGACATGACAACCATGAAGAGGAGCTTTTGGAAGTAAGAATAGGGTCAAATTAAAGCAAAGGAGGTGTAGGTTTTGAGCATTTATAATGCCCAACAGTTGGGCTGAAATAGTTGGACTTATATTTTTTGAATTGTTGTTTAAATGTTTGGAAATAATTTTAAATTCATGTGTGAAAGTAGTAGCTTTAAAATGCTTTATTGGCAACTATGTTTTGACATTGTAGTATTACATAAGTGCCCTTCACACACTTTACACAAATACTTATGACATATAGAATTTGCAATAGATGGATATTTTGAAATGTAGCAATAGATAGATTCCATGGAAAGTTTGCACTTTATGTATTACAAATTTGAGCTTGTATTTTGCATGTGTAACTAAATTTCAATCCAACAGATATCCCAATTCAACACAATTGTTCAATGAAATAGGCACCATCTTGGATAGATATTCATTTTATTACTTTGTAAAAAGAATACTGAAAAAATATTCTTCTATTGTATTTGAAAATATTGTACAAAAATTCCTAATGGTATAATGAGTACATGTATCTTCAACTGAGTTACAAGGCTAGTACTTCAACCTCATATACCAAGTTTTTGCCATTAATTGACTTGAAGATGTTCAAATTCAAGATATTAAATTGCCAAATTAAGAGAATGGGCTATCAAGAAGCCCAAATGCACCCCCTAGAGCATGAAAGTTCTTTCTATCATATAATTACCACCAATCATTACTTGGGATTTTTTGCAACACAAATTAATCAACTTGTGCATTAGTTTCAAATATTAGATATGAAATATTTGCAAAACCATATGGGACCAAATGTAGATCTAAGCTTCAATTAGCAAAACTGCAAGTGTCATGGGGAATCAAACAAAAACATAAAAACTAGAACCATTTGTGGAAGCAAAAAAAAATCTCAAAGTTGAGTTCAACCTTTCATTTGAGGTTGCAAATGGCACTTGCACAAGGAGATAATGAGTTTTTGCAAACTTGTTTTTTTTTTTTACACAATTGTGTCAATACACTAAACAACACCCCAAAAAATTTCAAGTAACCAAAACTTGCAAGAACCACAACTTTACAAATCCTAGGCTATCAAAAATAACATTTGTGCACAAGTTTGAACAAGGTGAATAATGTTAGAAATTCCTTTTTGTCAAAAAAACTAGGATGAAATGCTTGTAGAAAAAGGAAGTTCATTTCTTTCCTATATGTGGAGGAAGTTTAATTCCTATTTTCCTCTACAATTTACATCACCACAAAGGTAGGAAAAAGTCAAAACTAGATGTTCCTAGTCAATGAAGTTGATTCCATAATCCTGTTAAATCCAAGTGGCAAATAATATATTACTTGTGGGCGTATACAAGGTACTTTATGTATAAAACACAGAAATTCAAATCAATGCACAAGTTTTAATTGAACTACTAGTGGTAGAAGTAGGACCTACCCATGTAAGCTCCTCCATGGCACTTATTTTGTGGAATGTGAAAAATACCACCTACACAAATACACATACATTAGTCTCAACCTAAAATGTAATGACACAAATGAATGTAACAAAAGAAAGGAATGAAGAAACATACGTGGTATATGTGCCTAACATTATTTTCAATTTGGATAGGGATGTCAAACAAGTTTGCATCATAGCATTGATGGTTTAAAAATCTAGAAATATTGTTGCACACAATTCCATTTAAGCACAAAGCCCTTTCATCATCTATTAGGTTCTCCATGGTTCATCAGCATCCAAAACCATGCTATATGCTAGTCTTTTGCAATCTTCATACACCTTGTTGCAATATACCATTTTTGCATTTGTCACAATCTCACCAATAAATTCAAACATAAAAGAACCAGCTGCAAAGTCTTCCATTGTTTGGACGCCCCATCCCTTTCTAGATACAATCATAAACACCTAGCAAAAATTGAAATCAATGAAATCATGAGCATCTAATACATATTTAATTTTAATTTCAACATACAAATGTTCATAATAATATAAACAAAGACAAAATTGAGATAAAAAACCAATTCATATATGAAACATGAATTAAGTGAAGGATGAAATAGAAAACTTGTAATTTGTGATTGATCCCTCTTTGCACAACTCTGTTCACACAATCTTTAGAACAACCACATTTTCTAGAACATTCTTGTAAGAAGCTTCAGTATTTCTGAACCTATGATTTTAGAGCATTGACACCCCATGGCAGGCTTCATGCACTTTAACAATCACAACATGTTACATGCAACATGGTAACATTGTAAACATATAGTTGATCAAAGCAACAAACATGTACCTTCTTCAAAAATCTTGGGCGCAAATGCCCACATTCAAAATAAATATGTTGGCCTCCACTTTTGCATGCACAAGTGCAATGCATAATGGGATCCAAACAATTAAGTTAGTGTAGTTTGCAACAAGCTTTTGATCAATTGAAAATCTAGTTTCCAAATTTAAGTGTGCATTATAATGAACAATGGGTTTTGTGATGTACACAAAGTCAAAAGCAAATGAAACATTTGTCCTATCATTGACTCAAGGTATGGGTATTCCTTACACTCACTTGAAATGTCTTGGCAAAACTCATGCGGGTCCTCACCCTATCCAAACCACTACATTGCAATTTAAACCACAACTAAGATTATCATTTTCCAATACTCCTTTCGTATAGAGTCATGAAAACAAAGAAAACAAAATAGATTTGAAAATAAATTGTGGTGTAGCACCCCACAATGATTAAAAAACAAGTTTAGGCAAAGTGAAAACTTAATGCCCATACATATTAGTGCAAGCCCTATGGAGTCTACACTTTCAAACTTAAGTTATTTACCAAATGTGAATTATTTCTTGCCTTTCTTCACAAGTTTGTTTTGTACCTGCATATTTACAATTTTTTTTTTTTAACCATGATTTGTAAATCTAGTCTTAGGAGTCAGAGATATTCTTGTGATTCTTGGCTCAAACTTGTGCTTGTGGTCATTGAAATCATCCACAAAAGCGGCCAATCAATGGGTCAAAGCCTTAGGTGTAAAAATTAAAGGATTTGCTGACAATTTTTGGTGGCAAATTAGTATGCCATGTGTCTCTATGAATTATAGCTTTTTTCTAAAATAATAACCTTGGCAACTTTGAAGTACATTTGGATGGGGTCTTTTGATTTTCAAATCTTGTTGGGATCTTTTGTCCCTCCTTAGGTAATGTAACTTCCGTTGATTATACCTTATTTGCAAAGGGAACAAGCTTTGTTCACTTCATTGGGGAATCATATTAAGTACCTCCAATTGAAGTATGGGTTTCAACACCGTGCTTTCTTTTTGGTGTCCTTTTAAAAACATTCATCTCATGGATTAAAGTAGCCAGAGGATCTTCATGTACTTCTTTTGAGTTTTCGTGAGATATATCTTATGATCCATTCAATTTTTGACCAAGATTATTAATCTTTTCACTTGAAACCAAAACATTTTCACCCAATGCAACCCCCACCAAACCTACACACTCTTCATCCCCATCATTTCCTTCAACAAGTTCTTACTAACAAAGTGTTTTTGACCACACCTTGTTTACATTGTTTCATTTCAAGAGAAGGGTTAGATATGCATGAACCTACCCTCTTGTCATAAAGTGACTCCTTAACTTGGTTAGTTTCACCCGTGCTGAGGGTCTCAAGTCTCTTGTTGGTCCCAAGTCGGGACCAAATCACTCAAGTTGCGGAATTGGGAAAGGCTTGGGGCACGCTCCAAGCTCTCAGCACTAAAAGGGGTAGAGGGGCGTGCTAAAGCTCCGAGATTGGACTAGGAAGAGGGATAAGCTATTCACTCACTCGAACCTGCATCAAACCAACCAACAAGTTGGTTAATTCGCATTCTGGAGCACCCTTGGTGTTAAGACAAGCCACGGGCAACACTAGACTCACTTGACTCACCACGGCCCGGACTCGGATGAAGCCACCACCTTCCCCCATATAATATTCTCTGCGTTTCACCGTTGCACTTGCATCTGAATGGCACTTTTCCCGGGACTCCCAAAGTGGAGTCCTAACACTATCCCGGTTTGGACTCCCGGGACTTTGGGTGCTCATAACTTCTCGCCCTAACCTCTAATTGGGACGAGGTCTGAAGCAAACTTGTAGCCCTCATTAAGGGCTTTCCAACGGTGTGTTGCACTCTACCTGCACATACCGGGATCAAGTCGATTCCCAACTTTTTGTGGTTAGGAGTCAAATTACCAGTTTGATTCCTGACCTTTCTTTTGACCATAACTTGTGATACAAATGTCCAAATGGCTCATGTGAGGCCATTTTGGACATGTACACTTCCAGACCTTTCCAACAGTATAAAGAACACTTCAATGCGAGGTGTTTTGACCCCTACAATTGAACTCTGAAGTTTTGGGAGTCCTAAAGGATTCCGAAGTCCCATTTTCGGGAGTGTGAATGGCGACCTCACACTCCCCTCAAAATGGGGTTGTGACATTTTTACTAACAAAGTGTTTTTGACCACACCTTGTTTACATTGTTTCATTTCAAGAAAAGGGTTAGACATGCATGAACCTGCCCTCTTGTCCTGAAATGACTCCTTAACTTGGTTAGTTTCACCCATGTTGAGGGTCCTAGTATAGTGCATGTAGAAGTTCGTTCCATATATGTCTTTGTGAAAAACCTTGCACAATAGAGCACAATATACAACATTGTTCAACTCATAAAACAACAATGTCTACATGTACCATACATAAGATATGTATAGTATTCCACAAATGTAGCACTGCCTACTTCAACTATGTTTAATACATCAAATATACAAATTACCCTGACATCAAATGTGCATAATATGGCAATAGTATAAAATGTACATTATAACACAACAAAAAAAGTACAAGTTTAGGGTCCAACTACGCTATAGGAACCACATGTGCCCCTTTAGACAATTGTTTTATTATTAGGATATTTTTAGAATTTTAAAAATATGTCTTTCAAATAAAATTAAAGATCTTTAATAATAATATTATGTGAAGGTGTATATTAAAAAAATCCCAAAATTTTTCATCAAAAAATATTTTCAAATTGTGCTTTTAATGTCATAACTACTTTTAAGTAATGGTTACAAGACGTTGAAATCCTTATATGTATTTTTCATTCATTAAATTGATTCCAAATTTTTATGATATGTACATAATGTACTCACAATAACATTTTGTAAAAAAAATTCTATTTATTATTATCATGTTTTTTTATAATTTAAAGTTTAAAAAATTAAACAGTGGTTACAATTGTTAATGGTACATGTTAATATGATTACACCCTATACAAACATCTACGAAAGCAACAAAAGTAACAACATAAAATTTATTAGGATTATCAACAAATGTGAAAACTACATAAAAAATAACTGAAAATTTGTTAAAAGTATGAACAATTACAAAAACAACATAAGAACCATGTGTTAGTTCAGTATGAACACTTGTAAATACAACATAAAGAAAAACAAACAATGTTTTCAAAGTGACTACAATTGCCAAAAAAAATATTAAGAATAACATTTGCAAGTATGAACAACAAACTTTGATACTAATCTTTATGAAAAACCATGGTGTGCATAGTGATAGATATGTTCAATAGATACATAGAAGGTAAATTGATGGTGTATAAACTCATACACTATACATCAATGTAATCAATTCAAAATTTGAACTTGTATAAGTTGTTGTTTATTGTATAAACACAAGATATATTGGACAACAAAGACCAACTATAAAAGGAACCATGAGTGTAGGCAATATGCAAATTACATTAAGTTCAAAATTTTGTATTTTGTTGTTAATCAAATAGAATGTATCCAAGGGCATACCTATGTAGCAAATGGATCAAATGGAAAATACAACAACAAATGTATCCACTGCCAAAACACCTGAAACAAATCACCACAACAAATGAAATAGACTCAACAGACCTCCACAGTAGAGTGTAATACTCAATTAATGTAATAAATATAGTAGCATCAACAAAAAATGACTTGATCACAAGGGAATGTAAGAAAAATACAAAATTTACCAACATTGGGACAATCTACCAATGCAATTTGCTTACGCAAATTGAGATGTTGCAACCAAGCCTCCTCACAACCTTTAGATACTTTTTTTTCTAGTAGCTCTTTGTTGAATTATTTGAAACCAAAACTTTTTTACCACTCAAAGGACATATTTGTCCTACAATGAATATTTTCACACTTGCTACTTTGCTTGAAGTGTATCAAAACACACCAAGGGTGATATAGATGTCTACACAAAAAAACTACGATATCATTGTGTGGGAATCCACACAAACAAACAACACATGGTGCAATCTTTAAAAAACTAGGCCCAATGTCAAACTTCATATTTGAGTTGCATAAGGGATGAAGGTGCATTGTTGATCCATTACCTTTTTTTATGAGAGTAACAAGCTGCTCCCCCAAAGAATTGTATTACAAGTCACAAAACACCCTCCTTTGTTTTAACTCTCTAAGTTCGATTTCTTTAAGGTCCAATTCAACCCCCATTTTTTGTATTATGTTTCATGCTTAATAATTAGGTTTTGAAAGCATTTTTCTTAGATTCTTTGAGCTATCAATGCATCTGACTCCAACTTAAGCTTTTTATTGATCAGTTTAGGTGATGATACCTTTATTAGTTGGACCAAATCATAGGCATTTTCAATAGCAAAGTTGAAACAAAGAGTTGACGCGTGTTGTCGATCCTTAGCTTCTAAGACCTTGTCTTCTCCTTCTCCTCCATCAAAAAAACTTGTACTAATTTCATTAACATTATGACAGTTCGCAGTTGGTCAATTAGCTTTTATTTCTCCTTCTATGCTCATTCAAAATTATTTTTTGAAGCTTCTAGTTCCATAAAAACAAGCTACAACAACTAACCACCTCACTTTGTAATTTCAAAGTCCATTGTTTTGAAGCTTGTTATTGTTCAGGTACACACAAGTTTGTGGGAGTTTCAAGCTTTGTGTCATTGGCCTCAAGATTTTTTTCAACTTATGGTTCCCCTTTCAACCAAAGGACTTTATTAGCTTTCATCAAGTCCTTTATTTGAACCTCCATGTTGTTCATTCATTTAAAATACTTTCAACGTTGATTCGTATTGGTTTTTTCAACGAATGCAACCCAACTTATTACTTAATTGACCTTTTCTGCAACAATGCCCAATGCAAATTCCTTTGCAATCAATTTTGAATAATGCATCTTTGCTTTCCCATAGCATAGAGGCCAAATCTTTTCCACCTTTGCCTTGATGTCAAGATCTTGGCATTTTGTTTACCAAAACCTTGATCGTTGAATCGCCTTGCTAAAGGTCTAAACAAGTTTCTGCATAAGCAGGTCACGACCAACCTTCAATCTATGAGGGTTTATGCCTGAACTGTTCAACCCGATTTTCATGAAGTATGCGAAATCCCTTTTTAGTGGGGGTTTTTGAAGCCTCTTCATTTGAATTTCTATCTTTGCAACGAGGTCTTTCGACTTAGTGATAGAGTTTGAGTGCTTTGTGTCAAATGTGTCTTTGCTTTCATTATACCTTGCCTCATTAACTTAAGACTTGTCAACCTCATGACCCCAAAATCTTGTTTTTGTAGCTAAACTAACCATTGTTTACATAAAATAAAAAATGACACAATGTTTGATCACTATAGCAGCTAAAAAAACTCAAATAGTTGAACAAAGAATAAAAAAACACGTCATTTCAGCAATGCACAACAACCCAAAAACTTAAACAACAAGAAATCAAACAACTTTCGAGGTGGTGGTAAAATGAAAGAAGCGACCCCTAAGTGATAGGCCTACACAAACCTACACAACCAAACCATCGTGTAGATGAACAATTACCCACAATAAATGTGATGTGAAAAGGTAACTAAACCAATAGCATTTCAACATTTGTCTTACTACCTTTAATGGGAAACCATTTTAAGAAATGTTTTATGATTACTATTATCATCAATGACCTTTGCCAATAATGCACAAATTATTTGAAGATGAGGATAAGCCCCATTATTAGTTTACTAATTGTGTCCCCTTGTTTTGAATTTTAAGTTTAAATATAAAGATAATATGGATAACTTAGTACCATTGGATCATCATCCATGGACCAAAATAGTTTTGGCCAAAAGGGCCAATAGTGTACAAAACTTTGCAACTTGAATACTTTTAACATCCATTGTTTTCAAAAAAATCATTTACATCATAGCATGCAAACACCTTTAGTGTGTTTCTATGAGGTGTTGGGTTCAATTCTTAATGGATGCATGCCTTAATATATCTTGTACAAATGCAATTTACGAACATGTACATCATGGTGAATACACAAACATGTACATCATGCTTAAATGGTGTCAAAACATTTTTGTCGACAAAATCAGGGAAGAATTTTTTTTTTTTTTTTTTCATAGCATGTAAATTTGTCATGACATGTCATGACAAAAATGTAATATGTGAATCCATGATCCAGAAAAAAATTATATGATGATGTGGCGCATTATTCCATGTCATGTCAACTTGGGACCTCGTATATCCATGTCATATTTTTTTAATTAAAAATTATCTAATGTAACATGCGATTATCCAAAATGACTAAAAAACATTTCCCAGGTAGATAGAGGTGACACAAGGTGGACAAAAATAGAGAATGACTAAATAGGATTAAAACTATTGAAATTGAATTCAAATTAGTTTTTAAGGAAATATTTGAGTTGATCTAAGAAACATTGTGAGGATGAGGAGATTATGAATAATAAGTTTTTTAGAAAATAGGGAAGAAGCAGCTCAAGGAGATTAAAAAACAATTTTTTGATGAGGAAGAATAATATTACTCTAGTATGTGTTTTGTTTTTGTTTTTTTTTTCGTAATTTTTTGTTTTTCTTTTCATTGATATGAGAATTTGAGTTTGTTTAGAATTACTACAAAGTTAGAACTATGCAAATCTATATGCTATGATGGAGTTTTGTTTGAATTTTAATTTGATTCCTGTAGTTGTTTCAAAATAGATTCTGTATTTACAAAATAACATGTTAAAAAACAGATTCTAGATTTTATACAGTGTTGGAACATTAGTATTTATCATAAATCTATGAAATTAAAATCAAAGTCTGAATGTGGCAAGAAATTTAAAAAAAATTTTTTTGGGGGAAATTTGATGATTTTAACAAAATAAATAAATTACTGTGACAAAATATTCCCATTCTATTTCTTTTTTTTTGCAATTTGGTGAAATTTCACCAAAAAATGTTGCTGAGAGCATCTCCACCCACACCCTCTATTTGGGCCTCATTAGTGCTTACAAGGTCCAATTGTTCCCCAATCCTCACTATTAAACGTGAAAAGGTAAATAGGAAATAGTGAGAGATAATTTAAATGTCGTCACATGAGCCAATCATTAAGGCTGAACAATCAAAAGAAGTCCTTTACTGGCCCTCTTGGAAGGGAGTAGAGTGTGGACATATTCAGCGGCCAAGGCCCCAAACTGAGTTTCACACTATTCCACTGTTATTCTTCATCCATTTTATGGCTGTGGTCAGAGAACCATTTAAAGAGCTAATCCATTAACTACATCAGGAGAAGGCGAGTACAGAGTTGTCAAATGGAAGGCAGTACGAAATTGTGTGTTTCCCAGGGGTTGGCTTTGAGCATACCACCTCTTATTTACATGTGCGCAATAAAGTTTTCAGTAAAGTCTGGCGATTAGGGGGCGAGAACGCCGAATTTCAGCATAATAGGGCATCAAATGCTTAACTGGGAATGAAATTTTAGAAAACGAAATAACAGGGACCGAAACTAGTTGTTCCACCAATTTTGGTGGTAAACTGAGTTTCATCCCCTCGTTCTTTTTCTTGCGCGCCTCCACTCCTGCAACATATATTTTCACTGCTCCTACCTGTACAACAACTATAATTACTTTCAAACCTTGTGCATTAAATACTGAGATATAGTAAAATTTCATTACTTTGCATATACTGAAAGAGGGGATAGGGGATGAAAGAGAGGGTGACTTTACGGTTAAGTTTAATACTTTGAGGTATTTTTCATGTGCTCTAGAAAAGCCATGAGAAAGTGCACACGAAGGTCCTGAGTCTGACTCATGCTTACATTGACAAAATTACAACAAGGCCCAGACAGATCTTGCAAGCCTACCGTTTATTTGCAACATGTGCAATTTAGTCAGTCCATGTCCTTGTGTCCCGCCCCAAAGCCTGGAGGCTGGAACCCAATGGCCATGCTCCAGAGTCCATTGTGAAGGTGGCAAGAGGGATGGCTTAAGTGACAGCGAAGTAGGCATGGTCAAGCATGGCTTGAGAAAACATGAAGATTAATGTTATTCAAAGCCTGCTAGTCTCCAGGAACAGCGTAATGTCTCAATAGTCAATGCAATGACTGCATGCTGCGCATGTATCGTGGTTGATGTCAGATTTGACATATATTAATTCAAATTTTCTTGTTGAAAAATTTGGGATATTTTTGTAGATGCCTGAAATTTGAATCACTTTGCCTAGGCTAATAATGAAACGAATTTGAAATTTGAAATTAGTTTCACTTCAATTAATCTGTAGAAAGCTGAAAGTACAGAAACAACGGCCTTTTTATTTCTATGTGTATTTTGAGGGATCTCCCCCAGCAGAAGAACCCTATGGCATTATGCTGGGGGAGCTCCCCCAATTTTATAAGTTCCCCTTCCCCATGGAAATTTCTCTTTTTTATGAAATGCAAGGAAATAAAAAGAGAGTTGTTTACCTAAGGGGAGGTTCCTGTACTTGTGTGTTCTCCTGAGGTTTAGGAACACCAACAATAACCTTTTAAAAAAGTTATTTGAAAAATCAAACTATAGATATGTAATGCTATCCATCTATGCTTCAAGCTCTTTCACTAATGCACTTGACCATCATTTCCATGATCTCAACATCTTAAGTGACTCTCCCAATCTTGATCCTTCTCATTAGTCTCTTCACATGTGCCACATGGATTGGCAAACAGGGCGCACTTGGCATTTGCTTTCACAACTAACTTTTCTCACTAACTTACATGTGCCTTGAAATTGTTGAGGCTCCCTAATATGTTGAAAACCTGGAAAATAAAAATTGGTGTAAAAATGCCTTGACATCCCAAAAACAAGCATTTAGGCACTTTGGGTTTCCAAACTGACAATGACATGTACAGTAGACAGATTTGAGATTCTTAACTAGTCTTTGTTTTTTAGGGGACAAAAAACCACCAATTGGCAAAACATACACACACACACACACACACACAAGGGACCTGCAATAGCCCCATTGTAAAACGACGGCCCAAATTTGGGTCAATTTGCCTAAATGTCATGGTGCCAAATGGCACCATCAACACTGTGAAAATCATTAGCCTCTTGTTCTATGTATGCTTTTATCATATACCAAGCAGTTAAACTCTAAGCACTGGTAGCAAGTCATAGTTAGCAGATCATTACAGACAGAGATGTTGGAAATGAAACGTGGTGAAGGCAAAAGACTAAAGACCTGTTTCAATTTGCCTTTGTTCTTTTGGGTGATTGTGGGGCAGAACTTTGCTCAGACCATGTCACAGTGATTTTTTAAAAAAAATTCTTAAAATATTTATTTTTCAAATTTTGTGATATAGCTGAGGTTGTGATTATCCATAAGCCAATCACTTTAGCCAAATTTTTCTGTTAAAAATATGAAAATATATATATTTTAAAAACCTTATATATCTTTGGCTACCCTACTTGAATGATGTATTGAAATCTGGTGAATTTTTTAATAGAATTTATAGTTGTTTTTTTTTTCAGTTTTTATTGATTTTTTTCAGAAAATCATTGAATCTGCAGCAAAAAAATTCAGAAATTTTGCAACAGTGCAAAAGTTTGCACCCAAAATAAAAGCTGGTGGGGGACATTGAACTGATAAGGCTCCTATTTGGGTGGTATGACACCCCTAAGGGCCCTTGACAGCTGGATTTGACAAATTTGTGCTAATTTCAACAGATTTTTACTGAGGGTAAGGCTCCCTATTTTGGGCATTATGGCTGTCAGCACCCTGCAGCCAAGGGCTGGTTTCAGGCATTATCATTGTAAGCTCTTTATAGACCAGGGGAAGGTTAAGGCTCCCGCATTTTGAGCATTATTGTTGTACTCAAGGGGCTGTATTCAGGTATTATGGTTGTAAGCAACCACCCCTCCAGTGGGTGTAAGGAGATCACAACCACAATGCCCTCATGGGGAGCCTTACCCTATACTTTGATTCACAAGTGGAGCTCATGTGCCAAACTGTGACACACAACTTGACTTCCCCTCTTTATTTGATGGAATGAAATCAAGTTGATTGGCATGTACTTGGATTCAGTAGGATACAAACCTTCCTCTTACAGCAAATAAAGAGGTGCAACTAGATAAAAGGCTCACAAACCCAACAGAAAGCTATGACTATTCCAATTGTGACTCTAGCACAGGAGTCTCACCATCAGGGACAGGCTGAGGATCCTCGTTATTCACTTCTGTGGAGTTGTCATGTTTCATCATGGATGCTGGATCCCCATTTTTGGGTTGTTGTACTTCACCAATGTTCCAGTAAGCAGCAGATTTCATGTCATCTTCTTCCATCAATTTAGCATAATCTTCATGCTTGTAATCAGCAGGGTTATCCAGTATGTGATTCAATTTATCTTTGAGAAGGAGCTCATTCACTTGCTTCATGGACTTGGGGTTCTTGGTGTAAACAAACTTCACTTTTTGAATTGATCTAGGGTCAAGGAATGGCTTCACAATCTGCAATCCAATTCATAGAGTGTATGAGATACATATACAACAAACACAGTTACTTAGTACACAGTTACAATCTCCCCAACATATGTGCTTACAACTCATTTATAAACGACTAAAATAGAAACCAAAATCCCTCTTGAGAGAGGACCAAGTTTTGCATTTAAGTGCCTTGAAACACTGTGCATGAAGATGACCAATAAGCAAACCCTAAACAGCTGAAAAGGAGACAGGCAATAGCAGAAGGAAAGAAACAAATGATCCATGCAGCTAAAGGTGCATGGAATTGTTGTGATCTGGCCTGATGTGTAGGTCCTGCAAGTACAAGAGAATTCTGAGCCAAAGTCTTACTGTCCAGAAAGTTTCAAAAACACGTGGTGGGTTGAAAAGGATTGCAACATGAAGCCGCTCTGGGTAGTGATTTTGCAGGATGTTGGTAGCTTCACGAGCAGTCTTGATTGGGGTAGAATACTTGATCCCCCAACCTTTGAAATTAGCTAACAAAATTATTTGCTCCTGGCCAATTGGCAGGTTCAAAATTGCATTCTCGACACAGTAAACCAGGTGCTTGATATGCCCATCCATCTCACTTGTGTTCTGTACCAATCCAAGCAATCAATCATGAAAAGTCCGACTCAATATATACTCGGAGCCTCTGAAAACACAATCCATGAAGTTCCTCATAAACCCCAAAACCCCAAAACTTTAACCCAAGAGGATAACTTGCAAAATGCTTCACTCTCACAGACACAGTACCAATTAAGCCATTTGTATATCATCATTTACCTGCCTGGTGGGGTGTGAAACCAAGATAGTATGCCCTTGCTCGTCCAGACAGTTTACTCTATACATTTTCCCAGTCTCATGTTCCTGGGCTACTTCAGCCTGCAAAATCATGGAGCTGACAAAACATGAAAACTGACAAGGAATTCATCATGTGATATCCACATGCTGCAACCAAACATTGCAATGATGGTTGAAGTCAGATTCCCAAGAGCGTTTTGGTTGTGGCATGGATAAAAGAATTCAACCTAAATGCAGGCTAGCTAGAGGTGTATGAACACATCACAAGACATAAATAAGAAACATGTAGGAAACTCAAATTCCATTAAGATATGCACCGCCATGCAGTGGTAGCTAAGGGACATAAAAGGAGTCATGAACTTGTCAACCAGTCCCTAGTAGCTAAAAATGTTCTTCTTACAACTTTCTAGGGTTTTGGACAAACAAACCCATTGAATTTCTTCTGGCTTGAAATCTGATCTCCAATGGAGTGTACCCCTCAACATCTGCTCTGATTTCTTGACATTCCAATTGCGTGCCCGCAAGTAGCGCTTAAGGCATGCATCTGTTGCATATATTTCCGCACGCCCTGTTAGGGGCCCAAGTGCTGCTCGCAGCTCATTGACCTGTAAAAGCATTCCAGAGAACATATCCTCAGCCACATCATTGCACTAGTTAATTACAACAGAACATCCAATTGGAAGAAATATGGATTTGTTGCGGGGTTTCAAAGATACATGTATGCAATTTTAACCTATTGTTACAGAAGATCCAGAAATCAATAACCAAAGAATAAGAGACAGACATATTGAAACCAAGTTCCTCACAGAAGAGACCTTCACACTTGACACCTAAACTGAACTTGCAAAACCTTATATGAAAACCTAACATTAAACCCCAAGATTCATACTGGCAACAGTACTGATCCGTGAACTCATAAAAGCATCATGAATAGAATGCAATTGGATTTCAAAATGTACTTGACTTGTAAGACTTTAACTAGAAAACGAAATGAATAGAATGCAACCATGTAACCTCCGAACCTCAAGGCTAAGAGAATCGTATGGTTCATCGGTGGATCACCTTGACTTGCTCTTCAGCAGGTGAGGAAGGCTCATGATCCAAACTTCTGCTTCCAGAGTTGGTCCTGCTCTTCCTCAACACGTTCGTCATGATCCCTCCTCTTCTGTGAAACTTGCGGCCGGCGGTACAAAATCAAATTACGCTGGGCACACATTTACACAACAATTGTCAGACCTAGTAGGCGGCCCCATTCAGAAGATTATCCATGCGTTTGTCCCAAGATCTCGAACTGAATGAAGTTGAAATCGTTTGATGAGCTCTCGTGATGTCATCATATAAAGACCTCAAGTTGTTCTCTATGACCACAATCTGAGCGAAATTCCCATCACGAGGAACATTAAAAAAAGACTGCGAACAAAATGAGAAGACACGGATGGTTGCGGGAAAAAAAAAGTTCCATGTACACAAATCTACGACTTCACATGTTGAAGCGAGTACTTTTCAGAAAAAAAATTTAAAAATACACAACGCCATCGCACAACGATCCCTGGATATCATCTATGCCTTACCGGCACCAATCTCAGCATCCCAAGCTGCAGAATTGCCCCAATATAGTACACACTCACGTCGCGGGTGGTTGGAATAGCCAACAGACCAAAAACACAGAGCGAACAGCAGCATGAGGATCTCAGCTCTCGCTGGAACGAGCGGCAAACAAGGAGCACCAAAACCGCAGCTTAATACACGCAATAATCATAAGAAAATCCTGAACAGCGGACCTGAATGTGCTGATAAATCTGCTGCTACAGCGCCACTCGGCGTCCTTGAAACCACAGATTCCCAGAAAAAATACCTCTGAAAACGGTTGGCGAAAATAATCATAAGAAAGGGAAGAATAATAAAATATACATGCACACACACACACACACACACACAAACCACCACCCCCGCCCCCACAACAAAAAGAGGAAAAGCAAGTGTGAAATTGTGTTTCTATATGCGACGAAGAAGAAAGAGATGGTCGTCGACGAACGCATTAGCTACAGAAGAAGAGACATGGAGAAAAAGCCCAAGAAGGACACCAGCAATTTGCAGCGTCGCCGAGGAACACACACACACGTACAGTGCACACAAACGCCCCCGCACCACATGTACGGACAAGAGAGGCAAAGCATACTACGTTTTTCTTTTCTTTTCTTTCACGTGTAATTTCTTTTCAACTTGGCTCTAGGATATTTGCATTTGGGGCCATTTTTGCTTGTGTCACCAATTGCTATGCCATCACCCCTTTTGTGTCCATCTTTTTCCGCGCCTTTTGGGGGAACCACCACGTTCCCCCAGTTGTCATGGGGGGAGACCCTAAACACTCTAGTACCTTCACCATTCTGGAGCTTACATCTTAGACCCCCTTTAGACTAGGAGTCAGGACTGGAAAAACTCAGGGCCCAAATTTGAGCATTTTTGGCTTGTTGTTTGGCACTAAGTTATGAATAAATGTTAGAAACATTGATTTCAGGATATTAATAAGTTTTGGAACATTTGGGCCCAAGGATTGCAATTTGGCTTCCCAAATTCATTGGTATCCTTTTTGGCCTTGCCCGCCAAGGCAAGGATATTTTGGTTTCTTTTAGAGGATTTTTTGAAGATCATATTTTTGCATGGTGAAATATTTGACTTTCCACAACCCTTCTTTTGCCTTAAGATACGTTTTAATGTAAATGGCAAGGCCACAGTGTGATACACCCCTTGTTTAACCTTGGGCCCAATACAAGGCCATAAAGTTGAGCATTGCAAATTGGCTTCCCAAATACATTGGTATCCTTTTTTAACCTTGGGGCCAATACAAGGCCACAAAGTTCAGCATTACAAATTGGCTTACCAAATTCCTTGGTATCCTTTTTTAACCTGGGGCCAATACAAGGCTGTAAAGTTCAGCATTTATTAGTCACTTGGGGCAGATTGAAAAGATTTTTTCTATTTCAACCTTGACTTCTAGTGTAAAAGCCCTTGGGACTGATTTCAACTTTTGCACCAATAGGAATGCTTGATTTGAGTTGAACCTTGGCCTTGACTCCTTGTGTAAAGTGGGCCTTACACTACTCCTCAAGAGCGCAAGGGTTATTTTTTACTTGTGTGGTGAAGGTCTAGGGTAGGGGCATTCCCAAAATAAGGGGCCTATGACAAGGCTGTAACCGAGTGAGTCTCTGGCCTGCAATTAGGGAAGGTCCCCAAAGCATGGGCTTTACCCATCATAAAGCATGAGACCAACATTATCATGAACTCACCAATGTAGCCTAGTGCCAAATTTCTAAAATAAGAAATCACCCAAATTTCTCAATCAAGATTCAGGCACTAGTAGGTAGCCAGGAATCTAGAAGGATGCTTAAAGTTTGTACAGTCATATCTAGTTTGTAGCCAAATTTGGGTAAATCTTTTTATGAACAATTATGAATTTTAGCTAAATGGCAAAATTGGAGAAAAAATAATTGTCCATTTTCCATCTTCAAAATTCAATGGAAAATGGAGGATACAGCATTGTTGTACTGAGATCCACCAAAAAAGCAAAATCTGTAAGGGGTAAAGTGTGTTTTAGTTTCTAATGCAGATTGAAATCTTGCATCTCTGCTCGATTTCCACGGGGTAATTCTAGAACCAGTATTTCTGCAACTTTAGGACCAATTCAAGGATCACACATCACCCCCATTGCGTGAGCACGCACACACACACACAAACTTATTCAACTTGGTCAATTCACCATAACCAGCTTTAGGGGTGATCTTGTGGATGTGTCTGTTTCTCATTAGACAGCCATGCTCCCACTTCTATTACATATTACAACTCCCTGTTTGCATCATTCTGTGTGTGGATGAAAAGTGATCCATATCTACACACATGCTCTGATGCATCCACATGCTGAGCATATTATGGATGTGAATGACGCTCATGTCCGGTAACCAGCTTGAGGCCAATGGTTATCAGAAATGGACTTGATGCGGAAAGGGGCAGCGTTCAGCTAGTTAGGGTAAAAACACCCATCACTGATTAGTAGTCTGCCATTGTGGCCGATTATGGAAAATAGCTGAATCAGCAGGGTTGGTCCTTTACAAAACACCCCAGACATGTTGGTCTATGCGCAGGCCTCCTTTCAACGCGTATTTGTTCATCTGCAAAGAGAGCAGCTGTTTTAAACAGCAAAATGTTGTTCAGATTTCACCACCTTCCTCAAGCGCCCAGGGCCCTTCAGCTCAACCTCGGTCAGGCCCTTATGTCCGGAATGCTCACCTCCTGGGGCATTGCCCTACACAAAACTGAGTCTCCTTGCGCACCAGCTTCCATCTCTGTCAACATACCTGTTTTCACCCCTTAACCCTTAAAGGTCAGTGTGGAGCAGAATGGTCCGCCTCCTCCCTAGTACTACTGTAGCCAAAGGGAGAGGTAAACAGAACCTCATAATACTTCTACATTCAATTGTGATGATAGAACAGAAAATTAGACTTAGTCAAATATTGTGCTTTGTCATGAAACCACCTACTTAGTCACATTATGTATACCAAGGCTTAGGTAAATGAGACCCCTCTGGAATCACTCTCGTTGAGCATCCTCCCAAACCCCAGGTGAAAAACTGGTTGTAGACCCAAACTCAAAGCATTAATCAAGGTATTCACTTCATCTCATCTCAAAATCTACTTCCCAAAATGAAGCCTAGTCACTCTTGAAACAATGCCACTAGGAAATTGCTCACAAATCCTCTAAATTTTGCATCATCTTCACCACTAGCCTATGACAAAGATACTCCAATATATTCTATATTTTCAATGTGGCGGAATTTTGGAGAACAAAGCTATGCACATAGAGCATTCATCTCTAAATGTATTCCAATCAAAACCAACACTAGAATGCAAAAACAATTTTGATTAAACACTTAGCTCTTGCAAAATGCAGAAACAAAACGGAAGTCCATGTGTCCTTGGTGAACCACCCCCCTTCAAATAGTTGAAGGTCTAAATGATTGTACAATCTTGCCAACCAATCAGAGCCGATTTTAGAATCCACCATGAAGAGCAAGAAACAAACTTGATGAACTTGCAAACTCATTTTCTAAAACAAGAAGAATAGAATGCCCACATTCTTTCTCCTCCCTAAATGTTTACACTGTGCAAAACATAAACACATAGAAAACAAATCCACTCTATTTGGAACAAAGCATGATCAACGTGATCATGAATGTTTACAATGGTCCATCAACCACCGGATTAAAGCAACAACATTTGAACCTTTTTGTTTTAGGGCTTCCTTTTAAGTCATGCTACTATCTATATTATCCTAGGTCAAAAACTAACATTTGTATGTTGTATGGGACGCTTTCCTTGTTCTCTCTTGCCCTTCTAATGTGCCATTTGTCTCTCAAGCTTAATTATGAGAAAAATTGAACTTGAAAATGGAGAAAAATCTTCAGGCAGTTCAAGTTTGCTAGTTGCCCATGTTATGAAAAGTCCAATTTTGAAGGTGATGTTGGCAACTGGGAGGTGTTGGGCCTCAACAAACATGCCCTAGAACAATAAGAATAGCTTGGTTTTTCTACTTGTGTGTATTTTACCAGTGTGTTTGCAACTTTGACACTCATTTCTACCTCTTTTCAAGTCCAAATGTTAAATTTCTTTTTCTACTAACCTCAAATGCCCACCTTCTATCTATTATAAAAAATTTAGGATCATTCAACTATGGAAGCTATATCAAACGCTCCAAAAACACCAAAATTTGGAAGCCGTCCATACCTCATAAAATTGCACTTTCAACAGTGGAGATTTTTTATGTTTCACCAAAATTACACATTTTTAGTACCAAAATATTCAATTGATGTCCTTACAACTACACTAAGTTGAATTTTAATAAATGTCAAAAAATTCCAACTATTGGGATGTTATATTGTTGCCACCAATGTTGGGTTAGTATCAAGGTGATGGGCATGTATCAACTAGGGCATGCACCTAAGTATGGAATACCTTGATTGCCAGTCATTGGTTCACAAATTAATGGATGATACCTTGCTTAAGCATGTTTCACTTCTTTCATACACAAAGGATGTCCTTCCACTATGTAGTAAGGTGAAAATCCAATCCCTAAGCATTACCATCCTTATGAAGGCAATATGGGGGAAAATAAATGCAAATTATTTCTATCTCCAAAACAGCTACTATCACTCATTAACTTTATTACAACTATTTATATAGTAATCACGTAGTATTCCATGTAAAAGGAAATGAAATAAGAACATGTCTTCTAATGATAATCCTATCATATAGTCATAACCTTATTCCAACTAGTGAAATCGATAAGAACTAAAGTAAATAAAAAAGTAAGGGAAATGGGATCAAAAGGTAATTACCCTTAAGACCTTCTAATGTACCTTTGGTGATAAACGATTTAGACTAATAGGTTTATAGTTTGCAAGCTTTTAACACGTGTTGTCTCCTTTTAACAACATTTGTAAGCCCTTTTGTGGTTGATATCTACCATTTGTAACAACGTCATTTTCCCTACAAACCTCAAATATCATATCTACCTCCTTGTTGATGCCTTCCAAGGATAGCTACCATCTTGTGGTAGAGTGTGTTTCTTGACGCACCCCCAGGTTCCTTGATGGACTCAAATGTGAGTCTAAACGGAAAACAACGGAAGAGCAAAAAATTGAGGCACGCTCCCTAGCTCGTAGCACTTTGAGGGGTAGAAGGGCATGCTAGAGCTCCAGGATGGGACTAGGAAAAGTGACAAGCATTAACTACTCACACAGACTTGCACGAAACCAACACAAGGTGGTTAGTGCATAGTTGAAGCACTTTTGGTGTTAGGATGAGCCACGGGCAACTCGGACTCACAAGACTCATCACGGCTTGGACTTGGGGGAAGCCACCACCTTCCCCCTTATAGTATATTTTGTGCCTCTCCACGAGGCCCACATCCAAATGGCTTTTTGTCCCAGGACTCCCAAGTGGGAGTCCCAAAATTGCCAAAATCGAGACTCCCTGTGACTTTGAAGCTCGATAACTTTGTGTGCAGACCTCCGATCGAGATGAGGTCTGAAGCAAAGTTTTAGCCCTCATTGACAACTTTCCAAAGGTATGTTACACGCCACTTGCACGCAAGGAAATCGGTTCAATTCTCGACTTTTAATGGTTGGGAATCAAATTGCCAATTTGATTCCCAACCTTTCTTTTGGTCATAACTTATGTTTCAGATGTCCAAATGAGTGATGCGAGCCCATTTTAGACATTTACGTTTTAATAGCTTTCCAATGATATAAATAACTCCTCGAGCCATTGGGTTTTGACCCTTATAATCACTCTCTGAACATTCAAGAGTCCACCGGGACTCCAACTCTCAACATGGGAGTTCACTTGGGAGTGTGAGGGTTCTTTCCCTCACACTCTTTTGCACTCTCGGGGCATGAGAATGCGACTCCCAAACTTAGTCTTGGCCCGCACCCTTGTAAGCCCTTTGCCTTGGTTGCAAGCCTAAGGCTAGGGTTGTGACATTTTCTATTCCAAAAACTACCACATATAGTAGATGATATTTGTAATCCCATACAAAAAAAACATAACTAATATTTGAGCATAATAGAATTTTATGTATTAATATGAACTATTTTCCCTATTTCACTCTCATATTCTAGATAGGACTAAAAACCTCAACAAAGAGCCATGAAAATCTTCCATACTCTCCTTTCTCTCCAAGGTCACACACACATTTTTTCCCAAAAAAAACTTTCTTAGCCACACCCAATTTAGAATACAATTAATGATAATAATCCCAAGTCCTCATCATTAATGCGCATGGCACTAATTAGCCTAGGAGTTTCTACCTTTCACACATTAGTGGGCATAATTTTTACAAATCCCATGAAATGCATTAATGAGGCAAACATCTCAATGTAGTTTGAACTTATGCAAAACATTGGTCCATGTTTAAGGTTAGAATATTTAGGGTCAAACATAGAAGTTGTTTGTTGTTTTGATGTTTGAGAATTGTTGATGTGCACTAATTTGATAAAGCAAAAGTTTCATCATGATGGAAATGATGACAAGGCAACAAAAAGAAGCATCAAATGTTGATGTGCATTGATTTGATAAAGCAAAAGTTTCATCATCATGGAAATGACAATGGTGCAACAAAAAGAAACGTTAAAGACAAAGTATAATAAAAAGAAGTGTCAAATTTGTGATACATTTTTCTTTTGATGCTTTTGGCCTATTACATGTTTGGGGCAAAGATTTTTGCTACACAACCTTTTATGTTGATGTTCTTTCAAGCCATAATTAAGGCCCAACTTTCTTATTTATTGTTCTAACAAAGAACTTAAATGCTCTTATGTTCTATTGGTTCATCACTTAAGGTGTTTCTTTTTATGTAATATTTAGAAGCTTGAAAATAATTGTTTTTGTCACGGATGCCAATGCCATAAAGTTCATTCATTCGATTGTTCATCCATGTATCTAACTTTTAATTTAGTTTCAATTTTTTTAGTTAACTTCCAATTAAGTTTTAGTTCATTTTTAGTTAACTCTTAATTAACTTTAGTTAAGTTTTAATTAAGTTCTAGTTAAATCTGAGTTAATTTTGAGTTAACTCCTAATCAATTTCTAGTTCAATCCTAATTAATTCTGAATTAAATCATAATCAACTTCGAATTAAGTCCCAATTATGTCCTAATTAACTCAAAATTAACTCATAGTTAATTCCCAATTAACTCTTAATTAGCTTTTAGTTAAGTCCTAATTAATTATAGTTAATTCTTAGTTGACTATTAATTAAGTCCCAGTTAACTTTTAGTTAATTCATAATTGACTTTTAATTAGGAAGGTTTTTTTTAAAAAAATTTGCTTGATGCACACATATAACCCTCTTTGGAAGCTTTTTTGAAATAGGTTCCCAAAGGAGTATAAATAAAAGTAGGACCCTTCATTTATGTTAGTCTATTCAACATTAGTTTTAAACAAGATCTTGCACCATAGCCTTGTCATGTTTGCATATGTTAACAAAATAAACATATGTTTTCACGTTTATTTTGCATATATTTTGTGTTCTTATTTTGTGTTCTTGTGTTTTTGTTTTTGAATCACATAATTTTGTTTTGTTCCTTGTTTGAAAATTAGATTTAGACCTTTCTTTTAGCCTTTCTTCTTGTGATTCTTTGTGTCTTTGATGGCTTTCAAGAAGATTTGATTTCAAGTTTGAAAAGCTTTTAGTTCAAAAATTTTGATTTCATTTGATTTTTGGTGTCATGTTTGGTGCTTACTAGTTACTTAGTAAATTTGACTTATGCATATCCATATTACCTTGAATTTTCAGCATTTAATTATTTTCGATATGGTTGGGTCTAATTTAATGTGTTTATGAATGGAGTGGTAGAACATGGATTTCCCAATTTGTCCATAGGTAACTATGGTGTTAGCATTTGTGAATATGAGGTTGGGAAAGGGTTTGGATTTTAATCATGTCCTATAATTGTTGGGACAAAGCTTGGTCAAAACAACTTAGGGATTCTGATAATTGAAGCTCAAGCACAACAAGAATAGTTGTTTTTTAAATTGGAATTCAATTAAAAGTTTGGCTCACATGGCAAAGGTCATCAAATATGTGAGCATTTTTCAAAGTCAACAACCCTAATGCTATTATGAATGCCTTTAAGTTACAAAGAATGAGACGCATTATGTGCCATAATGTGCAACAAGAAAAACTAGTGTGACTAGACAAGGAGTCTTTTAGGTTTTTGTAGTGTGAAAGCTATATTCGTTTTAGGGTTTAGGTGATGAACCCGCTATCAATTTTCTTCATGCAAACGGCAAGGTTTATCTTTTCATTTGTTTGTTAGCGATTGTGAGTTGGAAGGTTTGTTGCTTATGTGTTATGTGAGACAAGGTGGCGGCTGGAGATGGATGGACAAGCGTGATCTATGGATGCAAAAAAGGCTGGAAGAGTAGGAGGTTGGACAAGGATAAGAAATGGGATTCGAAAGAGAAAAAGGCAAGTTGACATGTAGAATGAAGGTAGTTTTTGGTGGTAAGAGAGGAGCTTCCAAAATAGTTAGTTGTTGTGTTTTTCTTCCATTACGCTTGTAACTATAGGATGGCCAGCTTTATGTTCTGGTTAGAATTAGGACTAATCAAAGGTTGATGTTGAAGGTGGTATGAGCTGTAGAATTTGAGGCATATAAAAACTGCATTGTAGAAGTTTTGGGGGAGACCTTGCTTGGGTTATCCAGTGGGTAGTTCGTAACACCTGAGTGGGAGCCAGAAACCTCTTTGTGGGTATCCTTAGGACTAAGCAGAATGTGAATGAGACAAAGAAGTAAGATGGAAGAGATTACAATAAGCATTCATAGATCCATGCTTTTCATAGAATTATGTCCCCTTCTTGAGTAGTTGTAAGCCAACTTGGTGCACCTGGTTTAGTTGTTGAGTAGAGCCCAAAAGTTGATTCGTGTCAAGCCCTAGCACAAGCATTTGTGTTCATTGACCCAAGTAGAAAGGGGAAAAAGGGGAGAAGGGAATTAGTAGCTCATCACAGACCGAATGAACATTGAGAGTTCTGACTTCAAGCCAAACCTTACTAACATTTTGCACTCATAATACAAGAATGCCATTGTTTTTAGTAGCAACCAAGGGATACTACTATAGTAGACTTAGGATAGGTTAATGGTGTGCATATTTTTAGGAACCAACCAAAAATGGAGGGTTAGAAGTTATGGGACCTCATAATAGGACTACTGTAATACTGCCTGTTTGATAGGAGATGAGTTACTGAACATATAACAAAGTGGATTTATGAAAGAAATAAAGGTTTTGTGGACTCTTTTTTTTTGGTATCAGAGCTAGATTAGATCTGGTGACATTAGTAGAACTTGCGTATGTTTGGGTATGACGGTAGTTGAAGTATCATGTCATCATCTAGTGCAAATGAGGTAACGCAGGAAATTCGTGAACAACGAATAGTCATTAGGTTCGATTATCCAAGGGGGCAAGATGGACCACAGATAATAGTGGTAGTTCTGCATTTCTTGGGCTTTGACATAGTAACAGTTGTAGGAATAGACCCAGATGAAGCCCAAGTTAGGGATGTGGTAGTAGAAATAGCTCATAATGGCTTTTATACACGTGCTCAAGTTTGGTTGAAATTAAGGGATGGAGCAAGGGGATGGGGGTCAACCTCAGAGCTACAAATGCAATATTACTACACCTCATACCTTGCGTACAGTATCACTTTCATTTCCTGAGAGGCAACGTAGTGTACCTAGAATAGGAGACATTTGGATTCCCAAGCTTACTGTTTCGCTTAGCCATTTTACCAAATTGTACATCCATGGTGTGGAAGACTTGTTTTAGATTGGAGATCACCTACTCAGGGTGGAACACTATGGATCAAGGTCCCGCATCATAAATTGGAAGATATGGCGCAATCCAAAAGAAGGGTGGAAGTTCCAACAAGAATCCATAGATTAGCAAAGTTTTTCCACTTTTCCATCTCATGTTGTACCTTTAAAACCAATAGTAGAAGGTGATCAGTTTGAATTTTCAAATTGAATCACGGTTAGCCATTTCTTGAAGGAAAGTTTGTTGCACCTGGTATCTCGAGTATGAAAAAATCACAATTAGGATCAAGAATCAATGGAAATCCTTGGGGTTTACACATTTGGAAATTAACTATTTTGATGCTTCTAGAATCTAAGTAAGGTGGTCGTTAGTGCTGTTAGGATTTTTTTTTAACACAGTGGCATGTTTAGAAGATAGAACAGGATCTATCCAAAGGGAGTTGGACCTCATGCACTTAGTGACTAACATCTTTGTTCCAATAACATTGGTTCTTTTCAAACTCAATAGGAGTAGAATAGGATGAGAAATTGGACAAGACTCTGGCTACTTGAATGTGGTTTGAGGACATTTGTGCAATAGAAAATATTGCAACTTTAGCTTGAAGCTGAACATTTGCAAAATGACTAGCCCCCAGGGGATGGATGAACTATTCTGGGGATAGGATCATGAAGACGCCAATGACTCGGCAGAGAGGCTTACCATGGTTGCTGAAGTGTGAGATCTGAATGCAGACAAATTGTTCAAGATTATGAAGCTAAATTTGAGAGGCAAGGCCAAGGAATGGTTCAGGAGGTTGTAACCAGCACTAGCCAATTAGGCTAAGTTGAGGACTCTAATAGTACATAAGTATGGGGATGTAGATGCTGATGACATCAGGATGAAGTTCGATGCCATTAAACAAAAACCCAAGGAGAGAGCTCAAAATTACTTTGAACGTTTCAACAAATTGTTTCAAAGGGGCAGGATACAAGATAATAAGCAGAAAAGAAGATTTCTGGCCAGATTGTAGCTAGAAATTCGAAAATTATGTGTGGTAAGGACATTTACAGATATTAAAGAGTTAGTTGGTGTTGCAATAGAACTAGAGAGAGTTTTGGGCGAGTTTGGAGAAACTCCCTATGAACCTTTGAAAGAGGAACAAGAAGAGGGGGCCTCAGAATCCACAATGGAGAAACAGGTCACTACATTAAACAACACATTTATCAATTTCTTCAAGGGGATTGTACACAATCCAGAAACATCATCTTCTTCCACTGTATTTAGAAGATGCCAAATCTGCAAAGGAGGGGACCATTTGGCCACCACTTGTCCAAGGTTAAATGAGCCATGACCAAAATTTGCCAAGTGTGGTATGCCTCATAGGATAGAAAATTGTGGAATAAAATGTACCTTCTGCACAAGTTTAGGGCATTCTAAAGACAAATGTTAAAAGAAGCCCAAGGATGGGAAGTCACACTCTAGAGCAGCAAACTTTTTGGAGGTGTTATTGAATGATGAAGAGGCGACCATGTAACAGCTTAACAAGCTCTACGAGAATGAAATTTTTTTTTTTTACACCTGAGTGCCTAGAAGGAGGATTCCTATTGATGTCGCACCAGGAGGGGCTGTACTAACCCCTGAAGCTATAGGAGATGGAGTAAGTGCAAATTGGGACATTTCAGTCAGGTCCAAGATTCTTGCACACTTCATAAAAGGAAATATTTCCCTTTCACTTATGGAAACCATTCTGATGATTCTAAGGGAACTGGAACACCTTGAAAATTTGGTAAGGTTGGCTAGGTGAAAGAAGGATTCAAAGGCAATTGAAAGTCAGGTGTCAACGGTTTTGTAGTTCTAGCACTAAGGAAGATCTGCATCAATAAGACACATCGAAGCAAAACTCTGCATTTGCTTGTGGAGATCAACAACTATGTTGTTGAAAGATTGGTGGATACTGGAGCTTCCATGTCTATTATGGTTGCCTAAGTAGTTAGAAAATTGGGCATCATGCATCTAGTTACTGAATTTGAAACTTATAAAACAACGTCAGGAGTTGTCACACACATCAGAAGAAAAACATGTATTTTCGACTGCTTTTTGCAATTAAAGTTTAGTCGCAAGAGACATTTTGCAACTAAAATCCTTTTAGTCGCTTAAGACAAGTCGCATGTGATAAACTAGTCGCAAATGACAAAGAGTATTATATGAAAGAAAAAGTCATCAAATACATTTCATCCTTTGACTCCATTGTATACGTATTGTCACATGCGACTAATATGCAACTATTTTGGTCACAATTGAAAGCAAATCATGTGCTGTCACGTGTCTTAATATATGACAATTATTATTATTATTATTATTTTGAAATAATCTAAGACGTTCAATTCAAAGACTTGGATGATATTATATTATGACACGTGGCCCAATGTAAATATGCCATGTGGCATTAAAATTAATTAATTTAATAAAATATTAATATTAGGTTGGTAGGTACATAAATAGGTGCCTACAATCCTTACCTACTTACCTACCTACCTACTTAGGTAAATAAATAAATAGGTAGGTTTTACCTTCCTAGGCTAAATACCTACTCATATAGGTAGGTACTTAAGTAGGTAGGTACATAGGCTGACCTAGATGGGTAGGTCAAACTAGGTAGTTACCTAACTAAATAGATAAGTAGGTTGGGGAGGTATGTACTTTAGAATTGTGCATTATTTGTTTTTTTGTTTTGGGTTGAGCCTTTTGATTAACTCATCCCATGTGCACAAACTTCTTCATGTGAAATTGCATAGGCACACCCTTTTGTTTATATAGTGTTCAAAATAGGAATGGAGAACAAACAATATGGGATAAGTTTTGAAGTTGCAACTTCTTTATAAACTAAGTTGTAATTCCAAAACTTTCTTCATCCCTTACTTTTAGCGTTTTTAGATTTTTAAACAATTCAAGTACTAGATAATTAAATAATCATTTAATTCATAATGATGAAATTTACATATATTTAAATTATAAACTATACACTACAAATA
>Ga0116231_10003236_pt1 | contig 33995 bp, 21 predicted proteins | sample S1TSphgellanicum_2_FD_89695 | JGI IMG/M metagenome (GOLD analysis project Ga0116231, IMG submission 89695) | Host-associated microbial communities from peat moss isolated from Minnesota, USA - S1T2_Fd - Sphagnum magellanicum MG | ecosystem: Host-associated > Plants > Peat moss > Unclassified... | reverse complement strand
AAACAGCTGAAAAGCAAAACGTAATTGTTTTCTAAGTGTATTTCTAGGGTGAGTTCTGATGCAGATTCAGGGCCCATCGTGCCTTACGCTTTACACACCCCACCCTGCCACGTTAGGGAGAGCCTTAAGCTCCCTGGGAATTGCCGTAAGAGCCTTGACAAAGTCCACATCTTTCCAGGGCTCTCTTTTTCTTTCAACCGACAAGATTTCTTTTCATACTAAACCTTTGATTTCATTCAGCATTGAAGACACCAATTGAAAACTAGAAACACCGGAAGCAAGCTGAAAGAGCGCCACTGATTCGAACCCGTTGATCAGTAAAGAAAAGAAAAGTAGCAGAGAAAAAATCCTAGGTTTTTACGCCGGGGAAGTCTTCCTCCCGCGTGACTAGGAGCTGTGCAAGTAGGGATTCAGCGTATGCGGAAGAGCTCCTGGTATCTAACAGGTTTCTTCCAGGACTTTGACTCTTGATGCATCCCCGTTGTCTTACCGCGTGATAGCCAGCTGCTTTTTGCTGAGTCTTTTGTTGTTAGAAATTTACCGCGTGATAGTCAGCTGCTCTTTGCTTTGCTGACTCTTTTGTTTCTAATCCTGAAAGTTGGTGAATGCGATTTACATTCATAAAAAGATGAATAATATTCATATTTATATAAATAAAGTTAGGGCTTAATGTTCGTAGTAAGGTTTAAAAGTTAGAATTAAAGTTTAATGTTGGTGGTAAAGTTTAGAAGTTAGAGTTCGGGCTTAATGTTGGTGGTAGGGTTTAAAAGTTGTGTGAACTATGAGGTTAAGTGGTGGCGAGGGTTTGAAAGTGGCAATTATATTAAGGTTAAGGTGATGACTATTTTAAAGTTAGGATAAAGTGATGATTATTTTAAGGTTAAGGTCAAAGTGGTGATTACTTTAAGGTTAGGGTTAAGGTGATAATTATATTAGGGTTAAGGTGGTGAGTATTTTAAGGTTAAGGTGGGGATTATTTTAAGGTTAGGGTTAAGGTGGCAGTTATTTTAGGGTTAGGGTTAAAGTGACGGCTTTTTTAGGGTTAGGATTAAGGTGGCGGCTACTTTAAGACTCTTTAAGACTGGGTAGCGACTAAGGTCAGAACATGACGATTATTTTAGTGTTAGTGAGTAATGTAGATTGAGGTGTTTGTGAGTGATTTGTGTGTCCTGTCTTCTCATGGTTCTGAGGGCACATAGAGCTTTCAAGCCTTGTTACTTGTTGTTACTCATAGGTTTGTGATTATAACACATGAAGTAGAAAACTTTTGTAAATTTTTTTTTAGTGATTGCAATTGTTTCATTTCACGAACCTTGAGTCTTCCACTCCTTTCTTGTTTTGTTTTCAAGATTTTTCCAATGTTTGTGAAAGTGAGTGTGTGGCCTGGATAAGTAATCAGCGCTTGCTACCTGACGTTGAGTTTGTTTTGTTTGTTCTCACTTGTTTTGGATCGTCATAGTCTATTTTTTCCTTTCTTTTTTTCCTTGCTGATGGTTTCAATGAATATTCTTCTTGCAGTTTGTAAATCTTTGTTTCGTGCTCTCTTGCTTAGGACGTGTTCCAATCATCGAGTCTAGTGGAACAGTGCATAGATTTCAGTTCGGCTACTACTCATGGATTCGAACGTTGTCGACCGTCTCTCTCTCTCTACGCAACTCCATAATTCTGCGTTCGTAGAGTCGGGTGCGTCAGGCGGCCAAAATCAAGAGGTTATGGCAGACGCTCATGAGTGCAGCAGCTCGGGGCTAGACAAGGGACCAAATGGCGTAGGACAAGTTACACACTTCCTATCAGCAAGTCGGTCGTTTCGGAATCGAGAGTTGCAGATTGATGCAACTACTAGTATTACAGGTGATCATACATATTATTCAACTGCACCGCAGGAGCTGTGGACTGAGCTTTTGCCGAAGGATCTACAAGATCAAAATTTTGTGTCGAATACTCAGAATAATGAGGGCGAGAGTAGTTGTGTGGAGGTGCACTTGTTGGGGCAATGTGATCTTGTTTTACTATCGTTGCTTGCGGAAGGTGGCCAGGCACATGTCTACTCTGCCAAGTGTGAAAAGTTTTCTACCCCCGTCGTCGTCAAAAGATTAAAACAATTAAAACAAGGCAACGTTGATCTGTATCGCTTGCAAAGGCGAATGGAAATGGTGATGAAAATGAGGAAAAAAAACAATTCGGCAATTTGTAGAGTGTTTGGCGTAGGAAAAGATTTTGTCGGCAATGCGTGGGTAGTTATGGAACAGATGGCCGGTGACTTGCGAACTCTCATTGACCGTCGTATGTGCTATCTGGAGGATGGGCAAATGCCATTTGACTACTACAACACCATCACGATGATGATGCAGATTGCACAAGGGATGGAGGACTTACACCGATGTGATTTGATTCACTCTGACTTAAAGGCTTCGAACATCCTTGTTACACCTGTAATTATGGATCCCAAAGGAGAAGAGGTTGATGGATCGCAGCAAGCTGTAGAGTCGATGTATTTTTACGTAAAAATTGGAGACTTTGAAGCTTCGGATGGTGTAGTGGGTACACGTTTTTGGCGGTCGCCCGAAGTGTTGCAAGCGGTGAAAAATGATGCTAAGCCCATACTTTCACCTGCGGCAGATGTGTATAGTTACGGAATGTTATGTTATGAGCTACTAACAGGACATATTCCGTTTGTAAATTGTGCCCGGACAGACTATGATGTGGTTCTTTCAGGGAAAAGACCAGAGCTTCCTGCTCACGTGAATCCCACTATGAAAGAGTTGTTGCATGCTTGTTGGATCACGGAGCCACGGAAACGGCCGGGATGGACGTGGATTGTAAAAGTTCTGAAGGATGAACTTATGTCACATCCACCGGGGTCGCAGCAACCCAAGAGGCGGGCCCAACCTCGGATGAAGAGGGAGGGGCAGGAGATCGAAAATGCTGTCCACAATTTGGAGTTTTCGACCTACCACTCTTGGGAGGTTGCGGCTGTCCAAGAACTTGGCGTGGAGACATTCGAGACTTGGGAGGAGAAGGTCTTTCGGGAGACGTTGCCAGTCCTGTATGTGTTATCAAAGCTGAGAGAAGCTTTCAGGCAAGATCCATATTCCATACGTTTCCTCAACCCTCAGCCCACATTTTGGGAAACAAATTCAACCTTCAACAAGGTTTTGTGTGCCTTCGACGAAGTTTGGCAGCTGGTGAAGGAGACTTGGGCTAGTCACGTGACGGAGGGGTCCCGTCACGGGGAGTCGGGGACAGGCGGGGAGTCGGGGACAGACGTAATAGATGGTTCAGAGATGGAGACATTAGAGAAAGGTCAGCTGGTGAAGGAGACTTGGGCTAATTACGTGACGGAGGGGTCACGTCACGGGGAGTCGGGGATAGGCGGGGAGTCGGGGACAGACGTAATAGATGGTTCAGAGATGGAGACATTAGAGGAAGGTCAGATTGTCGCACAGAGGGAAACTGAGAGAACGGTCTCGGAGATGTGGGCCAATGAGGTTCTGGAACCTTACAATCTCTTAGGCCCAACAGCAGAAGATTGGCTGAAGAAAGTCTTGGCAATCTCAAAAGAATGGCAGGTATTTCGAGCAACCTTAAATACTTGGCATACTGAAAATCAAAACAGCTTCCGAAGTTGGCAAGAGAAGCTGCAGAAATCCTCATCTGCTTGGAAGGAGGTCTGTGTTGCCATTCATGCTTGGCATCTGGAAAGTCCAACAGCCTTCATAGTTTGGCAAATTCTGAAGAAAGAGAAAAATGCATCCCTCTTCCAACACTTTGATAACTTTGAGACATTTCAGAAACCGGCTGCAACCTTCCTCTTTGATGGCGTTGCGATATGGCCTGATAACTATGCCAAAAACATTTATGTAAGTTGAAAACGTGACCTTGACTACTACAATTGACTTTTCCTTGTCATACTTCAAATAGTTAGTGGTAAGTCTGGTTGCAACTAATACAATTCTATATTTTTTTGCAGCTTGATGGCTGGACAATATATCAGGATATTATATCTGCAGAAATGAATCTGAAAATTCACAGAGCAACCAAACTTAAGATGACTATGGGATCCTTAAAAGCTTGGAAGGCAGTTGAGGTGGAGAAAGTGACCATTAGAAGCCTGTTTCTGGAGAACACAATTGACATTGCCACCTGCAGATACCAATAAAACTTGTAAGGCATTTGTCTGTGGCCAATTGCACTCTCCAGGCTCAAATTTCTCATTGGCATGGTAGACATAATGCTCTGCCAACACCCAACTTACTGGTTCTGTTATTCTTGTTGTCAATGGTGTGGTCATTTTTGCAACCACATCACGTACTTTTATAAGACAAGCTGTCCCTAGTCCCTACCTGCAGATAGTGTGATGTAAAGAGGGTTGTGTGTGCATAGATCACCACATGTACATACAGTTTGTTATTGTTTTGACTGGCAGTTATGAGTTGGACAGTAGGGAATAGAATCTTGAGATGAAGGAGATATGAACTTGTTTCTCAAAACATGTGATCACATTCAGTATTTGATGAATAGTGAAAATGATTGGACTGTTGCACACACACACACACACACACACACACAGTAGATATGTGAAGGGAAAAAATTTAGCATATCTGTCTGATCCCACATTTCACTATAGGAAAGTTGATTACATTCACATATACACACGCAACATACCAAAACTCATTTTCAGAGAAACTTCCCCCAGTCTGGTTTGAGAATGTCAAATGTGGCATCAGAGCATCTACTTTGACATTTCCAACCTAATAAACAAAGTTTTTAACATTAGTGTATCTGTTTCCTTAAATCACAAACTGTTTATTCTCTTTTTTAACTTATAATCCTTGTTGCAGGAGCCTATTTTCCTAAACCAACACCAAATAGCAGATATAAGCTCTGTGCAGAAACTATTCGATGGCATTTACCTATGTTCATAGGTCATAACACTGATGCTGGCTACAATGCATTTATGATATTAGTGTTGCAGATTGGACAACTCATCTTCCTCCAATAGCTCCATAATGGGGCAGGATAATTGGCACAAGCTTGATGCACATATACCCCACATGCATAAATACATCAGCCACTGGATGCCACTGATATGCTCTGACATAGAACTACTGGCAGAAAATTGAGAGGAGCAAGATATGAAATGGGGAATAGTCCACACCCAATCAAGACATGATGAATAGTGAAGCAATGGTCCTAATGGAATGTTGGATTTCTGCTGCAATACCTCCAGGATAACCTGAGTACAATAATGATGTCAGCAAGTCCTGCACACCATCTGTAGACTCTCCATCAGCATTCAGTAGTGCATCTGTTGAAGGTTCTTCCAACTTGGCCTTGCATGAGACCCAGAATTTTATATCATCTCAAGTGATGTTGGTGGTCATCTGAGAAACCTTTGTCCACAATTGACCAGAAACTGTTCTGATGTGACTCAGAATGCCAGTGACATGCTTCCATGGTCCACCTAAACTCTTACTCTCATAGAGGTTTGGATGAACACCTGTTGTGGGACTCAAGCTCAATGAAGGGTAGCCACCCATATAAGCATTTGCAAAACCTCTGAAGTGGTTATACTGTATCTGTTGGACAAGCTAGTAGACTCGTGTCCTCACATGACCATAACCTTTATGAATTGAAATCAGATCTACAACAGGGTGGGAGGAACAAGTACTACCACAATCCTGCTCCAGGTCCTCAACACTCTGACATCTCCAAGACTGGTTTCCTGATGGAAGACTTCTGCCATGATGATGCCAAAGGGTTGGCATGCCATTCTGTGGCAGAAGCCCTTGGCTGCCAGATGCCAAAAGTAACCCAGACACAAATCCAAAAAGCAAACTGCCAAACACCATCCCCATCAGAAACCTTGCACCCAAAGAAAGCTCATGATTATCAATCTCGTCCTCCTCCTCAATATGGAGGTCCACTGGACAATCTATTCCCATGGTTTGCACAGCAGCTACCGGTGTCACTAACTAGCCTTCCCCATGTGCAAGTTGTTCTGTTATTAAACAGACCTTCTGTAGTGGAATTCCAAGGAGGCTTTTTCCAAAACCTCCTTTGCATTTACTACATCATCTTTGCAGCAAGTTCACCTTGATCTGAAAGAGGTGCACTCTCATTGATCTAAGAGCTGCTATCCACCACATAGTTACAGCTCGTCTTTGCAGGGAAGGCTATCTTCATTTGGAGGTGGAATTTTCTCAGCAATCATAAAGGTACAGTAACCCAATTTTAGCATATTGTGACATACATTCAGAGGACGTAGGTGGTTTGACCTCCTTCAGATCCACCATATTGTTACAGCTTGTCCTTGCAGCAAGCACATCTGGAATTTGAAAGTCCAATCCTTCCAGCAGTGTCAGAGGTACTTTCTACCTTTTAGGCTCACTTTTCCTTACGTCAGAAATCACCAGATTGTCAGTTTCTGGTGAAGCCAGAATTTCTGTTACTGAACTCCCAGGTGCAGCTCCAACTGGATCAAAATCCGGATTCTGCAGCAGGTCTGGGTCATACTAAGGCTCTTTTCTGAGAAATTCAGCTCTGGGAGACAAGACCTTGTGTACAGGTTGTTCAACCACAACTGTGAATGCCACACCACCTGAGTGTTCACCTTCAACAATTGAGGTAGAGGAGAAAAAGGTCTTTTTGCCAGATGCTCATTTTGTGAAATCTCATCACCTATTGAGACCTTGGAGCAGTTCAATGAGACTTCAGGGGATTCAGGCATTGGAGGGTTTTCATCATGTTGCATTAACTTCCTGATACAAGTCTGCAGCTGAGCAATGTTCACCTCAATCTTCCTTGACTCATCTGTTCTGGAATTTGTGGTTCCTTCATGTGCATTGTAAAGAGCTGGTCTTTCAACTGGCACCTTTTCATGTTTGGGTGAACCATGATCAGGTTCAGAGGGAAAGACAGAGGAGTGGCTGCCAAACAAGGTCTTGGTGTCTTGATAGGAGTTGCAACTTAGCCTTTTTGAGATGGCAGACCATCATAGTCCTTTTCATGATCATTGTGTGAAAAGTTCATTCTCTCCTTTTGAACTTCCAGTATTGAGTTCCCTGACATCCAACTTACCTGCAAAATGCAAAACTCTCACAGCAAGAATGAAAGAGTACATGAAAGTGCAATCAGCTGAAGGAAAAGCTCTGCAGACTTCTGTGGGTGGTCTCTCTGATGTGGTACTATTTCACAACAAGCAACCAGTCTCATGAACAGAAAAATCAGCCAATGCCTGAAAGCTCACACAGTAGTTGAACAAAGCAGAGCTTTGAAAAGAAAGCTCTATGCCCAGGATGGAAAAGTAGATACCGGTCATTCTAATCAACACAGTCAATGGAGTAGATTTAGCTGTTGATCCTTCCATTGTCATTCTTCTTTGTTCAAAGTTGATCTATTCTGGATTTCTCCTCCTGACAAACTCTATTAACAGAGAAAATTTCTTTCATGGACCTTGCTGATGAGTTCATAAAACCAACTTAGTCTATTAAACTCCATTGATTGCTCATTTTGTTCTTTTTAGGCAGCATGTCGCATTGTTTGAATCTAGGCATAAGCATGAGTATTCACCTAAATGGCATCAGAAAATCTTGCACAGAACATGAACTCCCAAGAATCAGTCCTACAACTCTCTGCAATTGTTCAGTTTCAATGTTTGACGAGAGAATTTTTGCAAGGGAAAGGAGTCCAACATTAAGCAATTATACTCTCAGATGAACATTGCAAGCTTCACTATTTGTTTGGTGTTTTATCTTCATTAGACTCTGGAGTGCCATAAATACATTAGAATTACGTTGTTTTGGGGGAAGCTGAAATTTCAATCTGATCAGCATATGTGTGCAGTTATGAGTCAGGCATCCAGGTTGCATGCAAGCGTAGCACTTGTCATGTTCCTTCAACATGACTGATGTTACTTGGGTTTACAAGTAGAAAAATTTACTATCAGAGTCATGTTCACAGATTGAAATCCTAGAAACTGCATGGGTCCATTGATCTGCTTCCTGTTACTCATTGTCACAAACCTAAAGAACATACATCTGAAACAAATGTTGTGGCATAATTTTGTGTTTGTGTTGTGGCATAATTATGTGAGTTATCAAGTTCAGTAGTTTTCTAAACATGCACTCTTCTCATTCGTACTCTTCAAGTTCAAACAAAACAACACAACCAAATCCAAGGGGCCAATTGGCAAAACAGATAGTTGGGCATCACTGTCATCCCCTACCAAACAAAGACCACATCCTTGATGTCATGGAAGTGATTAGCACGATCTCTTACAATAAGTTACCCTCTCAACAATCGTTGCAATGAAATTTGTGGCAATGTGGCAGTCAGCAAACATGCACAGATCCTGAAGATATGGAATTGGAGCCCAGGAGGTGTGCTGATGCGCGTAAAAGATTGGCCAGCTTCTCACTGTCATGACATGTATGTCTTCCTTGTCAATATCTTGATTATGATATCTCTGTGGATTTTCTGGATTCTCACATTTGTCATACATGTCAATCATACAACAACACCCAAACTCATTAGATCCCCAACCAGCTTGAACAATCTGTTCCTGAACATGTCAGCCTTCTGTAAGTCGCTGCTACTGTGGCAGATGCATCCAAACAAATGTGACAGGGCTTGGATCAACCTGCTTCTGTTGCATTTGTCAAACTAGTCCCAATCCCTGCTGCCCTTGCCTGCATTAACACCTATGCCATGATCATGGGAGTCCAAGCAACAACATCACATATGGGCATCCTGTTGAAAACCCTCAGAGCTCCCACATTGGCACACATTGTCAACAAGGTTTATACCCACATACATATCCGATCCACATCTGCTGCTTGAAACGACTTGTGTATGTATATGCACAGATGCATTGTGCCAATTGAATTCAGCATGTGCATAAGGCCACAGGAAGTGGCTCAAACTCTGTGTTGGATTTGCTGAGGTAGTTGCAATGCATTGTTCTCTTGCTCCCACATCTCCACATGTGCAAGGATCACAGTATCCCAACCCACAGTGGATATCAACATGTCATTGAATTATACTCTTTGCACATCCTCAATGCTCCCACACTCGGCATACATGTCGAGAAAGCTTCTACTACACACAAAGTCATTGACTCAGAAGCAGCTGGAATAAGCTGTTCATGAGCATGCATGCCTTCTTCAAGTGGTGTGTTACACTGGCACATGCACATGGAACCCCAGCAAAGTTGACTGTTTGGATCCTTTCTCCCCCTCTTGCTGCCGCATTTGGTCAAATAGTTCCTATGCCTTGAACCATTGCCCACACATCCCACAATTGTGGCACTCCATGCAACCACATCATATTATGTATGGACATGCTGTGGAACACTCTCCAAGCTTGTCCTATCAACCCATGTTTGGCAAACATTTCATTGTCAAGGCTATTATGTACATACACATCTGACTCACAGCCACCTTCTACAATCTGCAAGAGAAATACATGCATGCGCAAAACAATTCACATCAAACATGACAATAAAACTTTAAGTAGAAACCCATGTTGAAAGATTCTGTCTTGAAGTTTCCAATTGCTGAAATTTTCGTTCTCTTTGCTGCAGCAAATTCTGCCCAAAAAAACAATGGGTTGAATCCAACATTGTTTCTATGACATGTCATAATGTTGAAATGTGTTTTGTGCATGTGTGTGCAGTCTCTTCTACTACTACAAGTAACACAGATAGGCAAGAATTTTGGAGATGGCAAAAAGAAAAGTTCTGGAATTTTAAATGTTTATCTTATTTTTGAATTTGAACCTTGTGATGATTTATTGTTATTCAATGCAAAGAAGCTATTGTGGTGGCTATGTGACTGTGTTGAATATGAGCTACAAAATGACAGTGTGTGGAATTCATAAACCTTAATTAAATTCCCAATAAAAAGGGAAAAATGTGAGCCTTAATCCGTGATATATATTTTTCAAATTTTCCAATGTTCTGTCATTGGCCAGCATCTGAAGAGGGATTTAGCATTAAATGGTGACAGGTTCTTAGAACCTGTCTAAATACCGTAGTTCCTTTACCATCTCGGCATAAATTTTTAAAAAATTGTTTATTCGAATTTTTAAAAAAATATTTCTTATTTGTGCCGAAATTTTAATAAAACTGTCAGGTTTGATCCCAGACATTCACTGTCAGGGTTCATTAACCCCAGACCTCCAAGGACAGAGTTTTAACGCTGAAGTGGTCTAAACACAAAGTAGACTGTTTATTATTATCTATAGCCATTACCTGCTGAAATTTTCAGAATTAAAAAACCAAGTGCTGAAGTTAAGATTTGAAATTTAATTAATTATTCGACAGTCTATTGCGGAAATGGTAAAGGTACTACGGTAGTAAAAACAGACTATTTTTTTTAAAAATGCTACCAAACTAAAATCAGAGTCCAAATGTGGCCAAAAAAAATTCAAATTTTTTTCAAAGTTTTGGGGATTTTTTTTTTCCATTTCATAAATTCTAATTTTTCACATTTTGGCGAAATCTGGCACACCAGGAAAAAATCGCTGGGCCACCCACCATATATCTGTCCCATTTGCATCATACCCTATTTAGGGTATGGTATATATATAGAGAGAGAGATATTGCAAGCAGGAAACTGTAAAGCTCATTTGATGACAGCACCCCAGATTCCACAATGCGACAACAAAAAATTTGGTGCTTATTTGGCATTTCCTCCCATTTACATGTGGCCATTCGGCATGCAAATCCTAGCAGTGGCGATGCGCCACTTGCCACAAGCACAGCTCAGCTTCGTCCTCATCCCCCAATTTGCAGGTAAAATTTTTCTTAAAACAGAAGCTTTATTTCGTGGCAACCATGGTGCGAAGAGTAAAGATTTTCCAAGCACCCAAATTACTTGCATTTGTTGCTTACGAGACCAGAGCAGAGTGCAGACAAACTGGGAGTATAGCTTGTAGCTGGTTCGTATTTCTCTCACCAAAGATTTGGAACAGGCAAGCTCTTGAGTAAGTAAATAAGTCGACAGTTTCTCTCATACTTGTGTTTCTTCAATTTCAATTTCTTAGTGTTGCTGCGCTTTTGTGTTTTCAGATCAAGGTTTGCAGAGAACTTTGTTGTTATATAGTCTGTATCAGATTTGTCAAACTTTGTTGGTCAATTTTTTTTTCTGATTTGTCAAGAAGGGATTTCCAGTAGTTTTGGTTTTTGCGAAGATTTGTGACAGAGTTTAGGAGCAGCGGTAGCAGATTTGGTTGAGTGACCAAGTGATCGTGAGCATCAGCTTTCTTGTCGCGCCTCTCGTTGGTCAGCGATGGCGTCCTTTCGGGACCAGATCAGCAAACCAGCAACGTCGCAGTCTCCAGCATCGAATGAGACGAATGCAAATGCAAGGGAACAGATAGTGAACGTGACTTCGGGAGCGCGAGAGAAGCTGGATCATGCAAAGGCGACAGTTACTGCGACGGTGAGCAAAGTTGCGCACCCGTTCAGCTCGCAGGCGCGTCAGGAGGCGGACAACAAAGCCGCCCAAACCAAGGCGCAGGTGTCAGAGAGACAGGCCAGCATTCGTGCGATAGGGCAACAGCAGGCGGAACAGCAACGGATGATGTCCAAAGGACAAATGAATGAGAACGATTATCACAAAAACTTCGACGAGGAGGATACAGCAGCAGCTGCACCTCCCGCGACTACCACAGATCGTGGGACTGCACCAAGTTCTGATGGTCCGATATTGCGAAGCAAAAGCAACTAGGTCTAGTAACCGATCTAAGTGCTCCAAAGGACTATTACAGTCTCATGTGAGAACAATGTGCTTGCAAGTCTTCCCTCTGAGCTTTATTTATCATCTAGAAAAATATTGCAAGCTACAAAATTTGTTCAACTGTGTTAGTGAGAGGGCCAAAATGTCAGAGTGTTATTGTGAGTGAGCAATTTGCAGTTTGTACAAATTTAAGAACTTAGACTGCTTGATGAAAACCCAGTGCAGCACTCACTGATCTTTTAAGTAGTAGTGCACCCAGTAGCCAAGAGTCAAGAAGAGAGTGGGGGACAGAGAGAGTAGCCAAGAGCGACTACCACCACCACCACCACCAGGAGGCAATTAGAAGAGTGTGGACTTACTTATGCTAAAAGGTACACATTTGCTTAATATCTGTGCATTAGGGTTTCAATTTCACAGTTCTAGAATATCATTGCAACAAATCCCTCTGGGATTCACTTTGTAGAATATCATCGCAACAAATCCCTCTGGGATTTACTTCAGCTGCATATCAGGTTTTATGGCAACCTGGTGCAAAACAATAAGAGCTTGAACTTAAGAGTCTGAATTAGGAAATTGTTTGTTTTTGTCATGGAATGGGTTTTAAATCATTGAGTTACAGAAGGCAATTTGGGTACCTTCAGAGCAATTATGGTCCTACTTGTTGGGTTGTTATAAGTGTCCAAACCAGTGTTTGTGTGCGGATATCAAGTTTTGAGGCTTACTGCAGAATACCAATATAACATATTTTCCATAAAAAATTAACATTTGGATATGCATTGAAATTTTTTTCACATATTTGTGTCAACCTGGAATGAATTCATTTTCATCTTTCTTCCTTGACCAGATATGGGTTTGCAAGTTGTCAAAATCAAACTAACAAAGGATATGCACAACAGATATACATAAGTTTTTTATGTTTGAAATTTTGTTTGCAATCACACAAATTTGAACACAGTACTAACTTGCGGGAGAGTTGAACCCCAGTCCTTTACATGACTCTTCACGATGCAGCACAAGCTGCCTGCCACAACCACTCCCCACATACATCCCATAAAAACACAAACACCCCAACCTCACAAAACACAATAAGACACCATTGTTGTCATGGGTGAGCTCCAACATCAACCTGCAAATTCACAGTGGCACAAAGATTAAAATCTTTGTGATACGATCTAAGTTTTCTACTTGTAATCAGCAACATTGGAGAGTTGTGTTGATCAGCAAAATTGGAGAGTTGTCGACAGGCCAACAAGTTTTAATCGGCAACATCAAAAAGCTCTCAACACACCAACAAGATTGAACACATGTTCAATTTCAATTTCAATTTATGATCTTGGAATTCCAAGGATCTACTTGGCAAGGAAATCAACATTTGGAAATCGAGTCTCATGAATGTGACACCAAACAAGGGGATCAACACATGTAGTTAGAATTATAGACAACCTCCTAAATAGAGATAACTCCCCTACAATTAAGATTTTTTCAACTAAATCAAAATGAAAAGAAAAAATCACACAAATACATTGTCGTAATATTAACCTTTGTAGCCAAACATTTTCACAACTTGAAAGGGCCTTGTACCCTTTGCAAATGTACAAGATCAAATCTTTTAAAAATTACTATTATACCTCATCAATTTTCTTATAAGGATTGTTTGCACCAAAAAACCCTGGAAGGCCCACACCTCTTCTTGCTTGACCACCGATTGTGACTTGTTTTCATAATAACCTTTTTAATAGCAAACTATATTTTCCTTTAAGCAACCAACCTAGGATGTGCAAAGCCAACATGAGTTTCCATGGACGTGATCCCATTAATCTTATTATATTTTATTAGACCTTTTCTTAGGGTAGATGCTTGGAACAAAAAATTCCTATTTGCTTATTTTGTTATGTAGATTAAATACCGTAACATCTGTAAATTCACAATATTCACAAGTAAGTTGTCATTGACAACAAAAAAACCATAACAAATAAAATTTTGACTATGTGGCTTCCAAGTTACATAACCTCAACATCAATAGAAACAAAGTTAGTCACAATGTGTAGATGTACACTTTCAACATCTGACAAGCTCGTTGCAATTGCAACACTCAATGCAAGAACATTAAAAGTTAGATTAATGTGTCGATCATTTTCAACCTCACCAATATATTCAAGCAAGCACACATCATTATTAGTCATCATTGTTGGTATGTTCAAAATCGACCAAAAACCAAAATACAAATTGGAGACCACAATAGAAAACTAACTAAAACCATAATGCAAATTTATTTGCTCAAACTTGGAGATTCGTGAAACCAAAACCTGCAAAGGTAAGTATGATTTGTTCAAACCCGAAAACTTGGGAAGTTATAATGAACTTGTAATTGCTACCCAAAAAAAGTGTATCCAAAGACAAATCAGATGGAGCTTTTATGCTCATGAGCGGCAACAACACCATCAACTTCCCAAAAGAACTATAATAACAACATTAATTATTCACAAAAGTTGGAACATCATCAGCTTCCCACAAAAGTTCCAATAACATCATCAGCTACTCACAAGAGTTGTAACAACATCATTAGATACCCATAAGAGTTACAAAACATCATCAACAACATTAATTAAAATCCAAACTCCAGAGCACAAAAAATATGTTCAACAACATCAACAAGAATCTAAACTCTAAAGTGCAAAAGACATTCAACAACATCAACAAGAATCCAAACTTTTGAGCACAAAAAAGACGCTCAGCAACATTAGCAAAAATTGAGACTCCAAAGCATGAAAAACACCATGAACTATGTAAAGAAGACAAAAAGTAATGCAAACACCAAACTTGCAAATGTGCAAACACAAAGGTAAATGAAATTTGTTCAAACCTAGAACCTTTTGAAGCCAAAATCCATGCAAGAAGCTAAAACTTATGTGTGAAACTAAAATTTGTGCAATACCATAACTAGAACAATTCAATAAAAAAAGATAACCAAAAATTTTGAAGAAATAAACAAAGTGTAATGTACTTAGTGTTCATAAAATAGTTGCACTAATCCAAACCAAAAAACATGGAATCCTTGGAAACTCCAAACTTTTGTTATCTTTTGAAACATTTTTTGTGCACAAACACCAAGACACTTGAATCAATGAGGCTTCAAATGTTTGATGAAGATCCTTAATAGGCTTGATTATATGGTGGGTAAGGCCTTAGGAGGATGGTGTTACTAGAATATCCCCCTTGCATAGCCCTAATTCTGATAACAACCTTTCCCAAGGGCATTATGCACATAAAGCTACATTACTTTTGCCTTTTGTTTCCTTTCTTAAAAAGTTATGCACAAGGAACTTTGTTCTTTGTTATAATTCATTACCACTATGTTTCAGTTCAAAACGCATTTAAACAAGACTTGTAGTGTTAAGTAGATGACATTTACACAATGGAATTTCTCTTTGAAAAATTGGGCTTCTAGCTAAAAAAAAATTGAAAAGGAACACCAAGTTCTTGTGTTACAATCTTTCCTTACACAAGTTTTTGTTTTCAAGGTACGCAAGGAATATTTTCATAGTCAAGTGGGTCTTTTTAAATGTTCATACAACATTGGTATTGCATAATCTTTGACCTTGGGTTGTGTGTGGTGTTTAGATTTGTTCTTTTGAAGGTATTTTGTATAAGATTAAAACTATGGTAGAAGTACCCATCATTGAACATGCATGGGTGAGTGAACGCCCATTGTCACCTTGGTAAGCATTCATAAATACCTTAAAGTTGAATGACTAGTTTTTAAAACTTGTTGTTGAGGTTTTAAAACCTTCCATTCAAAGATGTTATTTTGTGTTCATCCATGGGCTTCAAAACTTTCCTATGCCAAAATATATCCCTTATTCATTTTTTTGTTTGTTTTGTAATGGGTAATCATTCATCATAATCCTCACTTTTTCATTTCCTCAAGGACAAATTATGCTTATGGAATTGTTTGGAATAAAGTTTACATCATTTAGTAATGGGACAAATATTATTTGTGTATGAACTTTGGCATGTCCAAATATAAGATGCATTTCAATTGCGCAAGGAAATATATATGTTCGCAAGTGGTAAACATATCCCCTCACTTTGGGAGATTTTATCTTTTGTTCATTTAAACCCAAATGGTTATATGGGTTCCAAGTGAAGGCCTACCTAGATGCTTTGAATTCATGCTTGACAAGTATTTGACTAATTGTTGAATATTAAATAATATAGATATATGATTGCTAGGTGTTGTTTTTTTTAAAAACATGACCCCACTTTGTATCCAAATTTTTTATAATTTCGAATATTTATAATTGGACTCGACCCAAGGGAAGTAAATGTAGAAGGTATCTACCAAAAACCCAATTTATACCCTTTTAATATCTGACTTATACCCAATTAATATAGTTAGGGTTAAGGTTTTGGGTTTTGTAGTTTCTAAGTTGTGTTTACAATTTACATTGTGCAAGTTTCTTTCATTTTTCACAATCATTTTTTGCCTTTGCAACATTCATTTGGAGCTTCCTTGCAATGTGTTGTTGAATCTATGAATGCAACCTACTAGCTAGTGGAGTTTCTTAGAAGGAATCAAGTTTTTTCAAAGGAGCATGGCAAATGCAAAACCTAGTGAATTACAAAAAAGTATTTGGTTTTGAAAGTCACTTTCAACATTTGTTTTTGTTTGCATTTTTGGTGAACATGCAAAATTGTTGTTTGTTTCGGTGAAATGTGTGAAACAACAAATAATTTCCTTTGCATTAATCATTTTAGTTTTTTTTCATCTTTTGCATTATCATTTTTATTTTGTAGGAATTTTATCAAAGTTGCAATGGTGGGGGAGAATAAAGGTTTCATATTTGTGGTGACTATTGACAATCAACAATGTTTTTGGTCTTTGATCTTGAAATTTTGTTGTTTATTGTGTTTCATTGTTTCACTTGTTTTGCCCCTTGTTGCAAGTTTTGCTCAAAGGTACATATGTGAAGCAACAAGGGGGGAAGTATTTTCTACTTTCTTACTTTTGACAATTGTTCTGTCTACTCATCTACTCCATCAAGTTTTTCCAAGCCACAAAATTATTTTTTTTTTGTTTTGCATTTCATCTTTTTAGTTTCTATTCATAGGTGTGAAGTTGCGTGAATGGGGAAAGGTCTTCAAGAAGCTCAACCTTCTATTCTTCTCATGGAATTCTACTATCTAAACCTTAAACCCTAAACCTATCTTTCCTTGTCACATTAGTTTTGTTGTTGTTGAGTTTAAGGTTTAAGTATATTTGTGAATAGATCATTTCTTTTTTGTTTTTTTCTTGTGTTGGTTTTTTGTTGAACTTGTGAAGGATTCTTTTTCATTTTTTATCATGTACATCATGAATGTTCATGATATTAGTTTTGATGAGGAAATCCTTTTAACTTTTGTTGAATATAACAACAATAATATTGGTAATGTGCTAACTACTTGTGAAGGTGGGGAATTAGAAAATCTTGAAGTTTTTGATGATGCTTCAAAAAATTGAACACACCCTTGAAGATGATATAAAGGATTTACTTTACTTTTATTTTTTATTATTTTAGAACCAAAATGCACTTCATGTGGTTCAAGGGTGTTTTAATTATATATTTTTATTGTTGATTGTAGATTTGCAAATCATGTATTGTTATTTCAAGATGTTTTAACTTTTCAGAATGCCATTGCATCATGCTACAACAACCAGTCTATGGCATTATAAAGTCAAAAAACTTTTCCCAAAATGTGGGTTGTTTGTGAATTAATTGTGAAAGTTTTGTCGCCAATTGTTTTTTGTTATGTTTTGAACTAGGGTCATGGACACCAGTTGTTTATTTAGATGCCTTATGGTTTGTCATATCAACTTGCTAAAACATTCATGAAGAATTGGCCTTCCAACCTATTCATGATAGCCTTTTTAAAGAAGATGTATTTGATTATGAGTTGAAGGAGCTCATGGTTCGAATAAAACAACAGATTCTAAAGGTTCTCCTTCCTTTCATTTCTTTTCTATATGCATTTGACAAGAAAAAAAGGTCATAATGTGTTGGCTCTTATGTTCAATCCAAGGTTTAAAAGCATGTGGTTAGATACATGTATTTGGGTCATGAAAATGTTATTATTCTGGTTACTAAATATGATGAAAATTTATTGTTGCCTTTATTGATGGAAGCAAACAAGTTATTGATGTTTAATAGGGTTAAAATGGCTTTTGATCTTCATTCACAAGTTGATTTTGAAGGTTTTTTTCACATCAAAACAACAATTATAAACACATACATGGACATTTTGTCAAGGGAACTTTTGGATTTTGACAATCAAATCTTCTTGGTGCAAAAAGTTACAAATTTGCATTATCTTAGTCGTGCAAAGAAAAACACAAGTTTCCAACCATTGTTAAAATTTGGTTAACTTTTGGGCAAGCCTAATGGGTTACACCTAATGGTTAAACTTAAGTAGGTAAGTGGGTCAATAGGTTTGACATAGGTAATATGCATGTAGGTGAGTAGGTAAGTAGGTATGTGAAAAGGTATAGGTAAATAAACAAGTAGGTAGGTAAGTAAGTAATAGGTGGGTGGGTGGGTGGGTAATAGGTAGGTAAGTAACTAGCCAAATAAATAGGTGGGTGACTAAATAAAAGGTAGATACATAGGGTAGTAGACCATGTCACATTTGATTAAAAATTATTCGTCATCTTGATTAAATGTTTCATTTGATTATAAATCATTAATCATTTTGTTTAAATATCATTGGCCATCTTGATTAAATGTTTCACTTCACTAAAGATTATTGGTCATTTTGACGAAAGATGATTGGCCATTTTTATTAAATGTTCAACTTGACTTAAAACCATTGGTCATTTTGATTAAAGTTGTACAGCTTGACTATATGCATTTACTTGACCATTATAATCAAATTAATCAATTAAACAATATATGTGTCATTCAAGTCCATGACCTTTAATCAAAATGTACATGTCCATTAGTCAAAATGACAAATTAGTCAACTTGAGCCTTTTAAATAACCATGATTTGTAGTAATGTGAATTCTATGATGAAGTTGATTCTACAGAGTTCTTAAACTTAAACTAAACCTTTTAATGTTATTTTTTTTCCTTTGTGTAAATGATTGGTGACTAATGGGCTTGTCCATGCTCTATTGACAAGTTGAAGACAATGAATTGAACCATTTGTTAAGGTTTAAGATTTTGAACAAATTCATCCATGATTCCACATTATCAAGGGGCTAACAATTTCTTCGTGTCTTGCTTGGATGCTTGTATTTTTTTTTATTGTTTACACATGTGTCTATGTTTAGAATCTAAAATGTTATTTGTGTTTATTTTATGTATCTTTTGTGGGTGCCTATGTAATTTGTGTTTATCTTGTTTACTTTTTATTGATGCCTATGTCATTTGTAGTTTGTGTTTTTAATGTTTTCAATCTATTAGTTCATGTCTTTCTATTTCTCATTGATATGTGTTTTTTGTTTCTTCAAAATTTGTTGTGTTTGTGTCTAATGCTTATCTGTCGATGTTTGTGTTTACTACTTCTACGTTTATTAGAAGTCTATTATTTATTATATTTGACATGTGAATAGAATGTCATGTGTGTGTAAATGTGAGGTTTCATGTGTGTTTATTATGTGTGATTCCTTTGTCTTGTGTTTGTCAAATGTTAAGTTTCATGTGTGTTGTTTTTGTGTCTTTTAGATACTTGATGTTTATTGTATTTGATGTGTCTCATTTGTCTTGTGTTTTATGTGTTGGTTGTTAATAGGTGTTTTGTGTGCAATTGTGTGTCTTTATTTTATGTCTCATATTACTAGGTATATGATTGATATTCAATAAAACCATATTAAGACACTTATTTAATTTTGATTTTCAAATTACTTTCGAAGGGAACTTGGACTTAGGTTTAGTTCTTGCTTGTGATTGGGTTAAGGGATTATTACACACACATAGAAAGATTTAAAAAAGTGGCTAAAGAATAATGATAAAGACATTATATGTAGTTTTAGGGTTCTACTAAGTTGTGGACTGCAAATTTTCATGTTTTCAATATTGATTTTTGGGTGAAAGCATGAAAAAAGGAGTTAGTCGCACCAAGGTTAAAGTCCTTTTGAAGGACTGCATTTTCCACATGGTAGTTTTCTATTAATTTATATTGCATTTTTCACATAGTTTTTAAAATTGAATATCAAATTTGAGGCCAAATATGACATATAACATGATAAAAACTTAATTTTATTAACATCAAACCTTACATTATAGTCAAATCTATAACTTTACTTTGAACCATGATTACAAATTCAAAATTATAATAGTGTAAAAGGACATTTGAGTATTAAAATCTAAAAAGGTATATGTATTTTTATTTTTTGAATGTTTTGAACACATGGATCCTTTATTGTGGAATATATTAAAGTTCACAAAAAATTTGAAACAATTAAGTGAACATTTGATAAGGGAAAAAGACTTTTGATATTAAAAAACCACTTGTTCACATGCTTTTCTTGAGTGCTTTAAACATATAAAAGGACTATTGAAACATGGTGAATTTTCATGAAAAAATTGTAGTTGCAAATTTGAAATATAAAAAATTATTTCAAAAATAAATAAATAAATAACATATATATATATATATATATATATATATATATATATATATATAGTATCTTTTTTGTTTTTTTTCAAATTTTCAAAAAATAATTTTTAAGGATTGTCCACAAATTAGTTAGTTCCTTTTTTCTTGTTTTCACCCTTCTACATTTTAATATTATAGATGTTTGATATTTTTCAATTCTAATTTTTTTTAAAATAACACATTTGTGAAGAAACATAAAATAAAATGTGAACCTTGAATCTATTTGTGTTATTTTAATTGTAATAATCCATATATGACCACATATTTTGATTATTAGGAATAATCTAAGATTTGAAAAATAATGAAATAGTAATGTATTGTAATCAGATGAATGTATGAATACAAGATCTGAAAAATTACCTTATATTGTTTGGAACAACAAATGGTATATGAATTAAGTGCAATTGTGTGCATAATCAATAATGTTTGTTAGTGGGTAGAGAGCAAATTAGAGTAGAATTTGCACCTACCATTTCTAATCTTCAATCTACTAGTAATTTTCAAGGATGTGATTTAAGGGCTAGATGGAACAAAATAGGAGTTTCTTCAAACCTAAAACCTATTTGAAAATGTGCATTCATTCTCCCATCAATGGTTTTAGGTTTTAGGTTTTAAGATGGGAAAGTGAATGCACATTCTCAAATCATTGTTCATTAGCATATTTATCCTAAAGGTTTAAGAACTTGAAAACCTCAACTTAGAATCAATCAACAAGTTTCATCATATTTTTAAAAATCAATTAAAATTTGTGTTTGAAGTTTCATTAATTGAAAAACTTGTTTAAATTGAAATAAAAGGTTTTGTTCACAACCATGAATTGAAAAATGTTACTTATTAAGTATTACCCAAATAAAAGCTTTCAATATGACTATGGTTTGTGATCCCCACTAAAGATAATCATGGCATGGTGAAGTGTTGGTAGTTCAAACAAACTTCTTCCATATGACTAGATGTATTATTGGCTTTGTCCATAGGGAAGAGACTAAACATTGGTGTAGGATTTGGGCATAAAAAAGTTTGGCTCCAACTTGAGCCAACGTGTGAGTGACATTCAAAATTTTATATGTGCATATGATGCAAAGGCATGTTCTATAAAAATGCATGCATCTAGATGAAAAGTTGTAATCCAATACCAAAAGTTTTTAGTTTTTAGTTTGAACCTATCGTAATAGGTACCCACATAGTTCGGGAATGGTATAAGTTCGCGTTGAAAATAGTCATGACAAATAGTTTCAACATCATAATTTTGATGCATATAATGAGAAGGCTTGAGATGCATTAAGAAGGCCCAAGTTTTTCTTTTTGAGTTTTTTGGTGATGGGGATGGGGGATTTTTTTTTGTTGTCCCTAATGTGTTTTTAATAGCATCACACTTTTATCCCATATGTTTTTGCCAAAAGTTGAACTTTCATATATATATAAATTGTAAATGGCAAAGACATTACACAATTATTTGCTTATTCTTTCTATTATTTAAGATAACTAGCTCCTTTTGTTGATTGTGTCAAAGGGTTTTGCATTATCTCTTGTGGGAATGTTGGGTATGCTTTGTTATACATGTTGTCTAAAGTCATCTCACATATAATTGACATTTCATATAGTCATGGGTGTTTTCATCACCATGCTTTCAATGAAAAATCAATTGTGTCAAATGCCAAATTTGATTCACAAGGAGAACACATGTCCTAATTTTAGCTTTAAGATTGTGAATAATGTTGTGTGGTTTTTATTTTTAAGTGTTTTTTTATTATTCCTTTTCAATAGAACCTCCAATCTTGATTTTGACATGCTATAAGATTGATTTGGAGGTTCTTTGAGTGAGGTTTTAACCTCATTTTTTCCAACTTCTAAACCTTTCAATTTTGATTATTGTACATTTCAAATTCAAAAACTTTGAGGCTTGATTCAAAAAATGGGTTTGTGTCCAGGTGCACTACACACCCCCTAATGTAATATATTTTATAACAAAGTTTTATAACAAATTAAAACATAGGTATGAAGTTCAACAATTAATTCAAATGAATATCAAATTATAAAGTTTAGCCTACTTATCAACTTTTTAAAAAATAAAAAAATTTCTTACCTAAAGATCTTGACCTTATGTTTAAGAATCAATTTTCATGATTTTAGTTTGAATTTCAGATCTAACAAAAGAGTAGTTACACTATCCAATTCTTGTGCTAGTTCCAACCAAAAGGTGTCAACTCATGTTTGGGTCATAGAACTCAAAAATCTAAACCCCTCCATATAACCATGTGAACCAAATATTATCACAACACTACTTGTAAAACATAGCATGATGAGCCTAGAGTAAGGCAAAGGCACAAAATTAAACAAAGGAATTGAAACACAAATTCAAACTTTGATAGATATGTAACTTACATTTAGATATAAATTTCTTGCAACCTTATTAATATCAATGTTTTCCTTGTTTCTTCAAATTGTGTTCATCTATTTTTATTGATTAGGTTTTGCAATTAGAAATAATTGGTTCCCTTCCTTTTTTCAATGACAATAATACATTAATGTTTACTAATGCTCTCATGTGAGTACATTAATGTTTATTGTCCCTTTCATTTTGCATTGGAATAAATTTTTTTATATTAAGGAGCCCCAAAAATTGTGATTCTTTTTAGTAAATATCCCCAATTGATAAATTATTTATTCTTTGTGTATATTTCTTGTAAGTTGAGGATTTTTTTTTTTCCTTTAAGGGATCGGGGAAGAGGGTGTGGGGGTTTTATTGTTAATTTTCTTTTGTTTGTTTTCAATTTCAATTCACATTGCAATGAAAATTTCTATATTGGAAGGCCTCCAAAGTGTGAGGTTTTTTTTCTTTTGGGATGGGTCAATCAAATGGTTCATTTCGGAAAAAAAACTTGAACTTGGGAAGCACCACCAACTAATGAATCTGATTCACAATAAGTACTCACATGAATGAATTTAACCAAATTAATTCAATTGGATAGTGGATGAGTGAGGGCCACTCTTATCCCCAACCATTGGCATTAGCTTAGGTGGAAAATGATGAGGAACACATTTAGGAGTGGAAATTATGTTTAGCCAACGAGGGAAGGCTACATGCACTCAAGAGGTTTAGATTTTTGTTTGTAGGAAAGGGAGGAGGTCATTGAGGAAAAAGGTGGTGAAACTATATCTTGATGCCATTTCATTGAAGTAAAAGGTCTTGACATTATTTACATGCCATTTCCCTAAAGCAAAAGGTGATGACACTTTTTTTTTTTTTTTTGGTTTGATTTATTAGTGATGCAAGTGGTGAATTGTAAATTCTTTTGACATGTGATTAACATGGATGGTGTCCATTATCCTAATTTGTGCATGTCTTTCCTTTTTATTTATTTATTTATAATAACAAAAAAAAACATTCATTACAAGAATGTGTGTGGGATGGGGATAAAGGGATTGTGGAAAACCTTGCGCTCTTTTACATTTTTATAATGGGAATGAAAACTTATATAGTTGGGTTATAAATTTTTCCCAATGAGTAAGAAAGCAAAGTATACACCCATAGTTCATGCCCATTGTTAAACATAACAACAACACCTTAATTACCAACCACTTATTTACATGCTTAACAGTTTGGGATCTATCCTCCCCAAAGCCATTGGGGTTCAAGAAGGTCTATTGCAATGGGTATTTAGTCAAAATGATTATAAATTGAAGCTCTTATAAATCTTGCACCTTTCAACCATGAAGATATGGTTGGGGGCTCTAGGAGGTCTTGGTTAGGTTCCAATGATGGTGTCAACAAGAATTGAAACCTTTAGTCCAAAGTACCTGACTTATTACCTAAACTTGAACCTACCTAAATCCTAAAATCTTCCAACAATGGAAACAACCCCAAAAAAATAAAAAATCTCAACCCTACACACCCCTCCCCCACTCCCAAAAGAAAAAGAAAGGAAAAAAAAAAAAAAGGAAAAACCTCCTTAGTGCATGTTCAACCCTTTCATTGGTTGCACGAAAATTTTATTCCTCAAACTCTTGATCACCATTTTTGACATAGGCTAATACCCCAATTATGAATTGAGATACCTATTAAATGTGAGTTGAATCCACTTGTAGTTTTGACTCATCATAAATACATCACAAACCCAACCCTTGTAAAAGGCACTACAAACTTCCATTATTTCTATAAGTCTTGAGAGATCCCACTTCCCAATTGGGCAGATCCATTAAACCAAAACATCCAAATTTTCTTAAATATTCACACTCTATCATTATTCAAATCTATATTGTTTGATTCAGTACCATAACAAAAAAAAGTGGACAAATCTCATCAAAACCCATTTCCAAATGTATAAAGTAAGGCGTGTGAGAAAATATAAAATATAAAGTATAAAATAGGCTACATGAGATCGCCTCTCCAAAACAGCTTCTAGTTGTGTGGGAGTTGGACTCCTTGAAAATACCAAGGATCATAGTATCATAATAGAGAAAGTGTTTGGGGTTTTGCAAATCCTTCCTCTTGACTCCATAGTTTGTTATTTTTTTGGTGTCCCTTGACGGCTTAACCTGAGTCAGTCCAAAGCTTATTTGCAGTTCAAAATTCTGGCTTGTCTTAAGAGCAAGTTGTGAGCTTGAGATTATGACCACAACATAGTTGATTGTTCACTAATTTAATGGCATTTCTTTTGATCCCATATCATGTTTTGTGCTTGAAATGTACATCTCTTTGGAATTTTTCATGATGTTTATGATGTCCATGTGTTGTAATTTAGAGAAGGTTTGTGTAAGGATAACCAAATATGCCAATGCCAAGGGTTCATCAATGGGGTGAAATTGAATGTGGGTGAAATTTAATTCTTCTAAGGTATGATGCACACATGGGATTAAGTAATTAATATTAATCAAAAAATTTACTAGCAAAATTCGAAACCTCTATTTGCTTGTGTATTGAGGAGGATTACAGTATCACATTACCATTTTTCAACCATTTACAAAGCTCTCCATTTCATTGGTAGAACTCCACAACTTGTGTTCATTAGACTACCATAGTACCTTGTCCAATTCGACACTAATTATATTATTTTCAGAAATGTTGAAATTTTCAAAAATTATTTCTTCCAAAATAAAAAAAATATTGGGAAGAAGAAAAATAGTGAATATGTAGGAATATTCCATGTGTTGAAATGAAAATTTCAAAATGAATTAATTAATTGTTTGACAGACATGTGTTGAAATGGCCAAGGTACTATGGTAACCTAAATATAACAAGCTCGGGGTAGGCTCAATTGGTTGTTGGAAGACTTTGTCAGAACTTGTATTTGCAGAGGAACAAACTCAGGCTCAGGCTAGTCTCCCAACAACCAATTATCAAGACTACTAATGTGAACACTTTAGTATCATGGCAAGTTCAACATCTCCCTGTTGCATAATTATTTTATTTTGAAGATTCCATGTGGAAAATGGAACATTCCATAGTAATCATTTAAATAGGTTCACAGAACCAACTACTCTCTTTGATCCCCAGGTGATGACTTATTGGTATAGTGCATTCTGGGAGCACACAAGGGGTCCTGGGTTCAAACCCAATAATAGTGGGTGTGCCAGGTGAAACTCCTGCCAGAAGGATGCTCTGTCTGCCAATGAGTTTTTGACTTTGGGGGTGCAAAAACCACTTCTCAGGTTGGCTCTGTCTTGCTGTGCTGTGTTTTCCCAAAATAAAAATAAAATATCTCTGTGTTGAATAAACAAAATTCTGAAAATTTCAAAGTTTCTGAAAAAAATAAAAATAAAAATTGGTGTCCATTTTCTCAAAGATGCCAAGATGCTTATGTAGTAAGTAGTCCATTCAAGTATAGAAGAGGGGAAACATCATACATAATAAATAAAGACCTGCCTGATTGATCTGTTTGTTTACTGTTTACAATTTTACGTCCGTTTGGGACCAGAGAGTCCATTAGATGAAAGACAATTCATGGAGGACAGATCATGCTGAAAATGACAAAATTTTGCTATGTGTGAAGATGACCAACAAGATGTCCAGGAGGAAAGTACAAAATTTTAAGAATTTTGATATATATTAGAGCCTGTGACTCCAGACAGTAAATCTGTTGTGAGAAAGTCAAAATGTGCCAGTTTAGCTCAGGAAATTGGTTTTTCTGCGCCAAATTTGTGCAGCTTGCCGTGGCTGGTAAAAGGTGCAACACAGTTTTTGTGCACCTCCAAAAAAGAGTGTAATAAATCGGACCCCACTGTGGCTCAGTATTTCTGATTCGTCGATCATAATGATTGGTCCAGGTGGTTTGCTATTAGTAGTTCCCATGTATATGCAGTTCTAGTTACAATTTTATTGGTGGGGTTGCCTAAAAAAACAGCCAAACTTAGACATTTAATTTTATCATTCAGAGTGATATACTGAGCACCGGTGGAGATGCACTTAGAGTTTTCCATAAGGTCAGGAAAATACAGCACCAGAACCCCGAGTTTGGTCCAAAATCGGTTGAGATTCTTTTAAACCTGCAAACAATTTACATTAGCATTCATTGGGGTTGAAACTCAAAAAAGAACCCTTTTTTTTGGGTGGTAAACTGAGTTTCATCTTGTTTTGCTCCCTCTTTCCTTTTTCCTGAGCGCCTCCACATATATTTTCATTGCTCCCACCTGTACAACCACTATAATTAGTCTTGGACCTTGTAAATTAAATGCTGAATTTCAGCATTTCATACCCAAATTTAATAAAATTTCCTTACATTGGGGACCTCACTCAAAAGAGAGGATGGAGGGGTGAAAGGAGGCCCAAAAACAGGGTGACTTTACGGAGAACTCTATTTTGGCCACGACTTGGAGACAATTGTCTAAATAGGGCAATCCTAGAAAAACAAATTCCTCGAAATCCGGCAACTTTGGTGCTTGTCTTTTAAACAAAAATCCTTGGTATAAGTTTCACTTGACTTTTTTTTGTCACCAAGTGGCCATAATTCACCCCCAAAAGAAAAATAAAAAATGGTGGGACTCCTTTGGATATATCTTATAAATTATAATGTTTTTTTGTCAAACTTGAGAGAAAATTTCCTGACTGACTGCATGGTGCAATAATTTGCTGAAATGATTTTCTGACATGGTCTAGGAACTAGGAGGAACCTCACCAGAACCCAAATGGTACACAAAATGGTGAAGGAAAAAGATTTGCAGATGCTGCAGCACCAGGTCTATGAAAGTAGGAGGACATGCATGGATGTTGTTCCATTGCACAAGTATCATCAATTGGTAAGTAGCTACATAATTTCTCTTTCCTGAAGGAAACTAGTCTAGAACATGCTACAACATATGGACTACCACATCACATGTCATTGATTGTTTAAGAACCAGATTTCCTGACTATCATCATCATCATCATCATCATCATCATGTTACCATGTCACATGAGCTGGAATCATGAGCAACAATGGTATATGAAGTTGTGTATTTTTTCAGTGGCAGAAATGTTGCCAAATTGTTTCCTGGCATGAAATGGATTTGGCCACCATTATGTGGATAGATCATGCACTATAAGAGAACCTGATTTTTTAGAAGGTTTAATTTGATTTAAATGTTTGCATTTTGAGTAAAGGCTTGAGGCATGAAAAATACATGTTATTTTTTCCTAGCACATTTGATTAAGGTGATGATTTTTACTTGGTATTAATATAGACATCTAATTTTTAAAAATAAAAATTGGTCGAGATGACTATGGCTTAATCAAATCAGCCATATAATCACCCTACCTACATACCCTACTTATATATGTACCTATCTTAACAACCTACCCACTTATTCAACCCTATTTACTTACCATAATAACCTACCTACCTTACCTGTATATGTATTTACCTTAACAACCTACCCACTTATCAACCCTACTTAACATAATAACCTACTTACCCTATCTTATGTACCTACTTACCTTCCAATTAAAATTCAATCATCCAATGATTAGAATTTTAATTGGAAGAATAATAAATTAACATGTCTGAATTTGATGACGATTTATGTTTTTCAAAAAAAAGAAAAAAACTCACTTAAACATTTTTATGATATGTTTATTTATTTTATTTGAAATTAAAAAAAAAGTTTGTCAATTTTGAGATTTTTTAATGGTTTTATAGTTACGAAGATTATTTTAAAAATTGCACATTTTTTATTGACAAAAAGTTGTGTAACTTGACAACAAAGACATTGGCATGCTTTTAATAAGGTCTTTGGTTCAAACTGAAGTGAATCATGTACACAAATTTTTTGTATGGTGATGTGTACAATGTATGTGTGCATCATAAACATACAATTGTGAGTAGAGTGTAAGAAGATACTTATTTACTTACTTCTTTGAAAAAAAATGTCACGTCACTTTCAAAGATGTAATATAATGATAACCTAATTCACTAATGATCAAATTGACGATTAATCATTTTAAGGAATCAAACATCCATGATCACTCGATCAAAATGACATTAGTCAAAACAAACATGTCCAAAATGACACTTTGTTCATTCAAGTTGAAGAGAGAACTTTTTGATTGATTTTTCTAATTGAAAAAAGTTATGTAATTCTTATAGTGGCATCTCCACCAACACATCACACATAATATTTTGAACAAAGATTAATAAAATTTTGCTCAACATGCTTAATGAAAGGGTTGTGGATCAACATTTTTGCTTAATATTTTAAGATTGACAAAAGTCATCAACACAATTTAACACTTGCTCTTGATTCGCCATTCTGAAATTGGGTGGGGGTAAGTTATTAGTGAAAGCAAGCTGCTTTCTAAAGATACAAGTCCACAGCAAGTCATTCATTGATCACAGCCCCCAATTTCAGATCTTGTGTATAGTGCTAGCAGCAAATGGATCTGAGAATTTGCATGTAGAATTGAAAGGGGGAGAGACTCCTAGAAAGCTTTTAAGTACACACAACATATGCTATGAAAATTTGTGAACAGAGATGATGAGAGACAAAGTCAATTATGTCTGAAGAGCTGGTGCTGTTTACCTATCATGAGAAGTACCTTGCTCAACAACAACATTTGCTTTACAGTGAAGCACGGAGACTCTGGGACTCTAGAGGCAATCAGTTGTGCCAAACTGATGGAATTTGAGCAGGTTTCATTGCTCCATCAATCAACCAATTCTCTCTCTTGAGGTAGTAGGTCATATTCCACACCAAATATTGTACCATGCATGGAGAAAAGTTGCATGTGGATCGACAACAATTGACTAGTATTCTCAAACCGCAAATCGCTCAAATTCACAATGGGTTGTTAGGCTAAGAAGTTTTTTTTTTTCAAGAGAAGTCACTTTGATTTTATTTTCTTTCAAACGACATGAAAAATTAATAATACGATGGGACTAATTCTTTAGAAAGATAATAATAATTTACTTAAATATAAAATAAAAGTGCTTAGAATTCATTATGAGAATATATCCAAATATATATTTGAGGTATTTTCAATTTTAATGATTTAAAAAATATTTTATTATTTTATAGCATATAGAATAATATCCTTTATCTTAAGTGTTTAAGAAAATAAACAAAGAGTGGCTTCCATAGGTTTTGTTATCAAAAGAAAGGATGAATGGCTTGTGAGGCTCATTCATTGCAGCACTTTTTTTTTGGAGTTTCTTTTCTCAAATGAAAAGTTGTCAAGAAGAATATGGGTGAACAAATTCTCAACATGCATTTTCACTTTGGGAGTTGAATGTTTAGAATCATGTCTGAAGGATCAAACCTTATTTGATTCGATATACATATATTTTTGTTTATTGTTTTTGTATAGACCTATGGCTAGTGATTTCTAGTTTTGGATGTATTATTATTGTTTCACCAAATTTCATAGGTGTGGGAATTAGGAAATTGGTTTTATATTTAAATCAAATTTTGATATATTTTCTAAAAATTCCGAAATCTTTTATGGCCTATGGATTCTCCAAAATATTCCAAAAATTGTACAACTAGTTGTATTATAATAAGTAATATTGACCCGACACCGACTAAAATGAATTGAGGGATGAATGTGACTTTGAGTTCTCGATTATGCACTATGGCTTGTAAAAGATTTCCATTCAAAGTATATTGTTACTAAGACATTTTTGTCATAATGAATGGCAATCTTTTTTATAACAATCCACCCATGTTTCCATCACATGATGTTGATCTTATGCATGAATAATAAATGAAATGAAGCTCAGTGAATGAATGGTGAAAAATCGACCGGCAACCATGATGGATGAATTTCATCCACCTAATGAAATGAATGTTGATGTGTGAATCTGACCTAATTGGATGAACTTCCATGGAATGAATGTTGTTTGATATACGAATATGACAACATCAATTTGGGATGAAATTTTGTGGATAAAAAGTAAATTTCATTCGTATACAAAGATCTATGGGTGAATACTGTGGAGTTGAACAAGGGAAACGTTTGTGAATTTCAATTGTTGGGTGAATTTCAACCATTATACTTGCCCCTCATCAATTTACACAACATTGACCCAATGGTCATCTCTTTTGATGGATTGGATGCATCCATCAATAATTCATCCAAGTGCTTTTGTTTCATCCACTAGATGCACCCAATCTATTTCCACGTCATGTTGGCATTATGAATTTGTTATATGAAGTATTCTACAACCATTTTCCCTCTAACTAAGTATCTAGACATTTCTTGCAACATTAATTTCAATTTCTTTATCACAAATTTGAGGGCCTTGTCACATAACCTTGTTTGCCTTCATGCTCCCATTTCATGATTTGAGTGAAAGGATGGTATAGTAGACAAAAACATTAATTTGCTCAAAATTTAATTTGAAAAACCGTCTATTTTTTAACACATTAAACAGAAAGAAAGAAAATTCAAAACCTTTTCTTTCATCCCAATTATGAAACTATAAGGCCCTCCATTAAGTTTATGGTACTAAGGCCCGCTTTACACTAGGAGTCAGGGCCAATATTCAACCCAAATCCAGCATTCTTATTGGTGCAAAAGTTGAAATTGGCCCCAAGGGCTTTACATTAGGAGTGAAGGCTGAAATAGAAAAAAAAAAACTTTTCAATTGGCCCCAAGTACTAATAAATGCTGAACTTTGTGGCCTTGTGTTAGCCCCAAGGCTGAAAAAAGGATTCCATCAAATTTGGGAGGTCAATTTGCAACCCAAAAATGCTCAAATTTGGCCCTAAGAAATGGCTGCATTTAAGACCCTTGTCTAGATTAATGACCTCCCATAGTATACTCCATGAATTCATACACTGAAAAATTCATTTTGGTTAGTTTTGGTAGTTTCATACATTAAAACTCACCCCCATTGATTTCCACAACATTCACAAATTGACATCCATTTCATCCGACATAATCACATACATCCAACAAAATTAATGTGAGCATGGATGCTCCTTTCACGAGGTCACAATTCACCAAATGTATTGTGTCCCTTGGAGTTCTTCCCATCACGATTGGATGACAATCAGTGATCAACTTTGGTTTCCTCCGGTGGGTTTGCCATTCATCCCAATGGTACATAGACCTTGTGAAGAAGACACTAACATTTTGCCTCCAAAGGTAATAGTTCTAAAGTGTGATTTACAAAGCACATCAAGGCTATTTGAAGAAGAGGCCACCCAACTGAATTGTAGAATTTTGTGTAGTGATAAAACAAAACAAAATTACTTGCAAAGTCATCTAAACGATTTGTTACTAACTTGTGCAAAAGTCCACAACTTGTGGATGTTAGAAACTCGCTTTCTTTGGCATGTTCCCAACAACGTTGCATTTGACTTGAGATGGTGGACAAAAGTGTGTGCAAAGTCCAATGCACATGTGGTGAAGGATGGGATGCAAAAGAATAATATTATAAATTGTCATAACATATTATGCATTACCAACTTGCTTCGAAGTTTCAAATAGGTCGAATTTGAAAGCTTCACATTTGAGAAAACTCACACATGTGCCAAAAAGTTATATTTGGGCCTTCAATAATATACTTTATTATGTTTTCAATTTTTGATTCAAATCCAACAACATTTGCTTGCAAAGGAAAGAATCTATTAGCACTTTATTCATTGCCTATGTTTATTCATCCCCCCTTATGTACGGTGGGTGGTCGTAGTACACAAAGTTATTATTAAAAAAAAATGCTAGAGACGGCAAAAACAAAACACTCCCTTACTATTCATTCATTCAAGTACCAAATTATGGTACCAAATGACATATAAAGGTCCCCAAATAGATGCAAGAAAAAATGAACCGACCATAACTCTCAATATTCTTGGCCTTGGAGGTTTTACATAATTTCAAACTATTGATGTTGTTATGCACTCATGACTAAGAGAAAATCAACATCTGCGACATTTCTCACAATCTCCTTGATTTTTCTACCTTGATTTTCATCATCTCCTTGGCTTTGTTCTTTGTATTGTTGTCTTTACCCTCCCCCCGCCACCCACCCACAAGCCACTTCCTTGTTTGCCTATAGGTACTTAATTTGTCAAAAGTTCCCCTTCTTTGTCAACTTGTGGGTGTCAATTCCTTACGGGAGCGACAATAATGATCCATCATTTTACATGTATTCCTTTCATGAAGGGGCCACTATCAACCTTGTTCTTCGAAGGGAAGTATTTGATTCAAAAATTTGCCCATTTGCTCCCTAAAAAATCACAAAGAAATTTTGCATACAAATATTTAGTTTTGGAAGGGGGGAAAAAAAAAAGTTCTAGCGCTCACACAATTGGTTGGATTAAACAATTTTTTTTGGCACAATGTTGCTCAATTTAGGTGTTTACCCTAAAATAAATACCCCAACTAGGCAATGTCATCAAACACTAGCCTAATACCTAGTGTTGCAAAATAAAGTAAAGTTGCCCAATTAAGTATTTAATGTAAAAATACACCAAATGGTAAATCAAACAACACCAACTAATGTAAAAAAATCTACAAAAACAAAAAAACTAGGCTAAAAAGTACCAAATTAAACAATAAAAAAAACTCCTTTTCATAAACACAAAGTTTGCCCAAATGCCTCATTTAATGTACCAAATCTACCAAACCTGATTTTGCTTGCCTTAAATTATTATTATTATCACAACCACAAAAGCTATGTAGGTAGGCTAGTAGCTTTTTGCAACAAACAAATTTTGCAGTGGGTAGGTGGGAAGGGAGGGAGGGAGCGGGGTGGGTGGGTGGGACCCCAGTAGAAATTCCCAAAACCCTAAAACTCCCCTTTACCACATATTTTGGGGGGGGGGGGAAGGGGGGTCACTCAATTATTGAAACATGCAAACCCCTGAAACAACCCAAAAAAACCCCATTTTGTACATAACTTATGACATTCCCCTTCTCTCTCTCTTCCTCTCTTTCTCACAAAATGGAAATTGTTTTGAAAGGATGATGATTTTGTAGTTTGTTTCAAAGTTTTTTTTTTCTTTGGTGGGTGTTTTTGTGGTTTTTGGGTTTTGGGGGGTTTTTGGTTAGTTGTTGGACAGAATTATGAGCTGAAGCTTTGTTGTAGAAATTTTGCATCATCCCCGGAACTCTCTTCTATAATAAGTCTGGTGGTTTGAAAGCCGGAGTTTTGTGAAGAAGAACTTCTTAGACTTGGATTGATTTGTTTTTTTTTTTTTTTTT
>Ga0116231_10003235_pt1 | contig 33996 bp, 28 predicted proteins | sample S1TSphgellanicum_2_FD_89695 | JGI IMG/M metagenome (GOLD analysis project Ga0116231, IMG submission 89695) | Host-associated microbial communities from peat moss isolated from Minnesota, USA - S1T2_Fd - Sphagnum magellanicum MG | ecosystem: Host-associated > Plants > Peat moss > Unclassified... | reverse complement strand
GAGTTGATGGTGACGGTGGCGATCGTCGGCATCCTGACCGCCATCGCGTACCCGAGCTACCGGAACTATGTGTTGCGCGGAAAGGTGGTGTACGCCACCAATGCGCTCTCGTCCTGGAGCGCCAATATGGAACGGTATTTTCAGGATAACCGGCAATACACGCCTGTTACGCCGGGTTCAGCGCCGCTCTCCCCCTGCGACTCCACACAACCCAACTGGACATCGATATCCACGGCCGATACGTTCACATTAAGCTGCGTCACGACTTCCACTTCATTCACGATTACAGCGACGGGAAGCGGGCCGACCAGCGGTTTCACCTACACTATCGATTATCAAGGGAATCAGTCGAGCACTGTAATTTCTCCGGCTCCCAAGGCTTGGATACTCGTGTGTAGCTCGACTTGGGAAACTCGGGCCGGCTCTTGCTGACCCCACTTCCATGCTGATTCCGAATCGCAAACGCGCCTCAGGGTTCACGCTCATCGAGATGGTCGTGGCCGTCACTATCTTTGCGATTCTCGTGGCACTGACCGTCCCTGCCATGAAATTGTGGATCGCCAACACCAAGGTGCGCGCGGTCGCGGACAGTCTTCAGAATGGGATTCGTCTTGCGCAGGCGGAGGCGGAACGTCGGGGCCGTCAAGTTGTGTTCGCATTGACCAATAGCGCCACGCCGGCGGTCGGTTTTACGGCGACGACCTCCGGCACCTACTGGGCGATTCAGACCTTTCCGTTCGCCGGCGAAACAGCCGCGCTGATCGCGACCGGCGTACTGACCTCGGCGGGTACGACGGTCACGATCACGGCCGGACAGAGTCAGACGGCGCTGTGCTTCAACTCGCTGGGCCGCCTGGTTGCCAACTCGAGTCCTGGCCCCGCCGGCGCAACATGCACGACGCCGACCGCGAGCCACACCTCCAACGTGACCGCTAACCCGCAGCCCACGTTCACCTATACCGTGTCGATGACGGGCGCCGACCATAGCCTCGAGCTGGAGGTCTCCACGGGTGGACAGCTGCATCTCTGCGACCCCACTCAGACGTTTTCCGCCACCAACCCCTACGGCTGCTAGCCATGATGTCAGTACTACTACCGCGCAAACGGCAATTTAGAAATCGTGCGATGCCCGGAGCGCAAAAATCTGCCCAAGCCGGCGTCGCTCTGGTCGAAGCGTTGATCTCGACTCTGATCTTCTCCTTCGGTGTATTGGGATTGGTTGGACTCGAAGCCAGCGCGATCAATTTCTCGGTTGACGCCGAGGATCGTAGCCGTGCGACCCTTCTGGCCAACGACATCGTGAGCACGATGTGGCTCAACCTCGGCAGTACGACCTTCGATGTATCGGCACAACGCACTGCCTGCGCGTCTGGGGGGGAGTTTTATTTGCCGTCGTGCCACATCACCGGTCCGACGCTCGTGACCGGCACGACGAACACCTACACGATCACGATTACGTGGGTCCCCGTGCAAGACAAGTCCGGGGCGACGCGTACGTTGACTACGCAGGTGACCTTGACGTGATGAACCTCCGAGAACGCGGTATGACGATGGTCGAGTTGCTCGTGGCGATGGCCATCGGCGTTTCCGTGACCCTGGCCGTCGCGACGATGTTGGTGGCGGGTGAAAACCAAAAGCGCACCACGACCTCGTCCAATGACGCGGACCAGACAGCCTCGTATGCGTTTTATGCCATCGAGCGCTATCTCCGCAGTGCCGGGTCAGCCATCGCGCAATCCGCTTACGTTTCAGGCGGCGGGGCCGATGCGGGCGTGTTGGGCTGCAAACTCAATGCGGGGACGTTCCTGCCGCGCGCCACCGCGTTCCCGATACCGTTCGAGAATGTTTTGGCGGGTGCGACGTCGTCGCTGCGCGTAGCTCCCGTATTGATCGCGCATGGTCAGTCGGAGAATGGCGATGACGCTCTCATCATCATGGGGGGGGCGGGTACGGGGGGCGGCGTCTCCCGACCGCTGATCTCGACCAGCGGCTCGAGTCCCACCGGGACCGTGCCCCTGCCGATCGAAAGCTCCGAAGGATTTCAGGCTCAAGACTACGTTCTCGTGAGTCAGAGCGGATTGACAACGCCTGGCGATTGCCTGCTGGAGGAAGTATACGGCGCACAGTCTGCAACGGCCCCGACGCCACCGCTGCCGGTGGTAAGTTCGGCGAGCGCAACATTTCCATATGTAACGCAGGGCGGTAGCGGCACCGCGCCAACCTTGTCGACCTTGGCCACGACCACGTCTACGTACGTCACCGGGCTCGGCAATGTCCTTGCGAACGACCTGCAGTACCAGATGATCGGAGTGAGCGCCAACAAGACACTGTATGGCTACGATCTTCTCCAGTATCAGACGTTGCTGAACGGTCAGACGACCGACGCGTCGCAGGCAATCGCCGACGGCGTGGTCGCCATGTATGCGATCTACGGCGTGTCCACCACGACCCCGGGCGTTTTCGGGGAGTGGGTGTCCCCTGGTGACGCCAATGCCTACGACATCACCACCGTGATGAATAGCGAGGCCATCATGAAGACCATCGTCGCCGTGCGCGTGGCCCTGGTGGTACGCGGCGAGTACTACGACAAGAACGTCGTTTCGCCGTCTTCGCTGACCCTGTTCAGGGGTCTCGTCGATGGCAGCACCAATGCTTCGCTGGCGCAAAGCGTCAATCTCGCAGCCACGCAACAACACTATCGCTACCGCACGGTCGAATTCACCGTCCCCTTGCGCAATATGCTGATACTCGCGGGCACCTCATGAAGCCATCCATACACGGATCACGCGCGCGCCAGCGCGGCGTGGTGTTGATCTTCACGCTGATCATCCTGTTGATCCTCACCATCGGCGCGGTGGCGCTGCTGCGCTCCATGAACACGTCGCTGTTCAACGCCGGCAACCTCTCGTTCAGGAAAGACCTCGTGAATCAAGGCGACCTCGCGGTGTCGACCGTCATCAATGAATTCCAAGCCGGCGGTGTGCTGTCGTCGTCGACCAGCACTCAGGCGGACAACACGGCGCTCGGTTATTACGCCGAAATGCTGCCGGTCAACACCCAGGGCATTCCCACCATTCTTCTTGGCACGGGCGGTATCTCGCTCACGGGAGCGTCGGGCGTCACGATGAACTATGTGATCGATCGTTTGTGCCAGGTCGCCGGTCCTTCGCTCGCATCGCAGTGCGTGCAATCGAGCGCTGCACCCTTGGCGACGACAGTCAAGTCGACAACAGCATTGACGCCGCCGTCGGCCACGGTTTACCGGCTGAGCGTGCGAGTCAACGGGCCCCGCAGCACGCAGGTGTTTCTGCAAACCACGTTCACCCGGGCGGATTGATGGAAGGACACGACGCCATGAATGGTATTCGCCTTGCAAGAGTCGTCTCCGATGCGGGGCGATGGGTAACGGCCGTCGCGCTGGCGGCAGTCCTCGTCCTCGCTCTCACCGGCCGCGCGCACGCAGTCACTTCTTCGGTCACGTTGACGGATGCGCCGGTATTCGCCACCAACACGGTCCCGGGTAACATGGCTTTCACGCTGTCGGTGGAGTTTCCCACCGCCGTCAGCGTCGCCAATCTGGGTGATTACTCGGACATGACGAATTACCCGGGGTATTTCGATCCCGTCAAGTGTTACACCTATGTCTTCAACAACGGCGGTGTGCCCACCAGCTCGACCTACAGCTACGCGATTGCCGAAGCCAGTTACTTCAAGCCCGCCGCGTTCGGAACGGGCACATACGGACACACTTGCTCCGGGACGGCGAACTCGTGGAGCGGCAATTTCATGAACTGGGCCACGATGCAAACCATCGACCCGTTCCGCTGGGCGCTGACCGGTGGCTACCGTTCGACTGACAACTCCAGCGGTTACCCTCTGACAGTGCTCGAAAAGGCATGGGGTGCGTCGCAGGGCTCGGCCGGCAATTTTCCGTACCGGGGCGTCGATCAGCCCACCGGCAGTAACATCAGCCTCGCTACCATACATCAGGTCACGCCCTTGACGAATTGGCCCGATTTCAACAGCGGCATCTGGGGAAACGGCAACGCTATGGTGATCTCGGGTGTGACCACCGATGGGGGTTATTACCACAACTACGGTGGTTTCGAGGCGTCCGCATTTCAAAACAATGTGTATGAGGTCCCCAGCAACGTGAATTCGTCGACGGCGACACCGGGCTACACCGGTCCCGGTTCCAGTGTGAGCGGTTACACCACGATGAACACGAACGGCAATGCAGCTACCTATCGCATGTATATCCGCGTCAGTGTCTGTGATACGACCTCCAGCCTCGGCGTCATGGGACTCGAGAGCAACTGCGTCGGATATGGCACGCCAAACGGCAGCGGCGTCTACCCGGTCTACAAGCCGCAGGGTCTGATCCAACAGTATTCGAACCAGATCAAGTACTCGGTATTTTCCTACCTTAATACCTCCAATACGTCGGTCCAGGGCGCGGTGTTGCGGGCGCCCATGGAATTCGTCGGACCCACCTATCCCACCCCGCTTTCGACCGTGGTCAACACCAATCCCGCAGCTGAATGGTACTCGACCACGGGCGTACTAAAATCCAATCCGGATAGCGCCGCCGCCAGTGGCACCAGTGGCGCCACGGTGACCATGAGCGGAGTCATCAACTACATCAATAATTTCGGTGAGTACGGCGCGATGAATTACATCGCGGGTGATGGCAATTACGTGGGCAATACGCAGATTTACATGACGTACGACCACGTCAGCGAACTGTACTACGCCGCGATTCGCTACTTCGAAAACCTCGGCAACGTGCCGCAGTGGCTGGCGCAAACGGTGACCTACAATTCACCCACGTCGGTCGTGCCATACGTCGCCTGGGGTCAGATTGGCCAGTCCGAGCCTACCTACGTTCAGATCGACGGGTTTCCGGCGGTGACCACATGGACGGATCCGATCGCCTACCGCTGCCAGAAGAACTTCATCGTCGGTATCGGCGATGACCATACCTGGACGGATTACAATGTCGGTGGCAGCACACAATTCGGTCAGGACGTCGACAACCACTATCCCGCACCGAGCGCGATAACCGGAGATACGTTGAATCAAGCCAACACATGGCTCAACGAACTCGAGGTTCTCGAAGGACTTCCGCAGCAGCCCTGGTGGGCCAGCGCCAGCTCAGGCTACAATCCAGGATCGTCGATCGGCGCCGGCGACGGCGGCTCGACGTTCTACATGGCGGGCCTGGCCTACGGTGCGCATGTGCTCGACATCCGGCCGGATCTCACCGATACGCAGACGGTTTCCACGTATTGGATGGATGTCGAGGAAGGCCAACACGCTGAAAACGAAAACCCGTTCTACCTTGCCGCCAAATACGGTGGCTTCAAAATTCCGAGCAATTACAGCATTACGAACACCACGCCGTTGCCCTTGAGCGAGTACGACACCTCGGGGCAAACGATCAATATGAACGGCACGACGCATCCTCTGCCGGACAACTACTTCCAGGCGGGCAACGCCACTCAGATGGTGACCTCGTTGACCTCGGCGTTCTCGAATATTTCCATCGGCGCCAGCGCCAGCACCACGACCTTCTCGGTCTCCAATCCGAACGCGGTCACGTCGGGATCGTATTCGTTCAGTGCGGCCTATAATCCGTCAGGCTGGACCGGGACGGTCACCGCATACACTGTCTCCTTCGCGACCGGCAGCAATACGCCGCTCATTACCCAGGCGTGGACCTCGGATTCGACCCTGCAGACGCAGCTCGCGGGCACCGGCTGGAGCACCAACCGCAAGGTGGTCACCTGGGGCAACGGGTCTGGCTGCGGCTCGACGTTCAGCGGCCAGCCCTTCGAGCCGGGGAACTTGTGTCCCTCGACCCAATTGAATTATTTGGCGAATCCCACGTATTCGACGAGCACGACCAGCACCCAGTATCTCGATTACCGGCGCGGCGATACCACCAATCAGGTGGGATCGACCGCGACCGGCAGTACTCAATCTCTGCGGGCGCGCAGCTTGTTCCTGGGCGACATCGTCGATGCGGCGCTCACTCCCGTCAGCGGTCCCAGCATGTCCTACAGTGAGTCGACCAATCCGGGGTACGCGGCGTTCAAGGCCAATTATGCCAATCGGCCCACCATGGTCTATGCCGCCGCCAACGATGGCATGGTGCACGGCTTCTTGGGCTCGAGCGGTTCTGAGGTGTTCGCGTACGTCCCGAACGCGCTGTTCCAGGGACCCACGGCCACACCGCAAACCAACGGTCTCGCCCAGTTGGGGAACCCCAACTACTCGCATCATTTCTACGTTGATGCAACCCCCATCACCGCAGACCTCGATCTGGGCCGCACGGGCGGCACGACGGGCACGCCGAATTGGGCCACGGTACTGATCGGCGGTCTCGGCAAAGGCGGCACCACCTTCTATGCCATCAACGTGACCGACTCCAATGGCTTGCAATCCGCGAGCGAAGCGCAGATCGCACAGGATGTGCTTTGGGAATTCACCGATTCGACCATGGGATATAGCTACGGGACTCCCGTCGTCGCCAAGACGGCGCAGTACGGCTGGGTGGTACTCCTGACCTCCGGCTACGACAACAGCGATGGCTACGGGTATCTCTACATCGTCAACCCCGCGACGGGTGCGTTACTGCAAAAGATCAAGACGCCCACTACCTCGAGCGGCTTGACCCAAGTGTCGGCATTCACCGAGGACTACACGAACTATACGGCCGAGTCCGCCTACGTGGGCGACTTGAACGGTCAGGTGTGGCGCTTCGACCTGCGCGCGACGTCTGGCACGTATCCCACGCCGGTACAGATCGCTCAATTGACGGACTCACAGGGCAACGCGCAGCCGGTGACCAGTGCGCCGGACATCGAAGTGCATCCCACGACGCGCGAGCGCTATGTGTTGATCGGGACCGGCAAGCTGTTGACCAGTACCGACATCGGTACGACGTCCACGCAAACGTTCTACGCCCTCATCGACGGCACCGCGGGAGGGTTCAATTCGGCACTGACCACGCCCATCACTCGCACCAACCTCACCCAGATCGCCAGCATCACGGCGGGAGCGACGATTCCCACCACTTCCAAGGGCTGGTACTACGACCTACCGGCGGGCTACCGGGTCATCACCATGCCGGTGTCTTATGCCGGTGACGTCGCCTTCGCGGCGCTGTTGCCGGCGGCTTCGGACCCCTGCAATCCCACCGGCTCGACCGAGGTGTATGCGACGAATTACTCGACGGGTCAGTCGGTGATCAACTCGACCTCGACCGGCTCGGGGTCAGGGTCTTCCGGGTCCAGTTCTGTGGTCGCCTATCAATCTTTTTCCAACCAGGTCACCACGCTCGAGTTCCTCAATACGAATGGCAACGGGGTGCAGCTGACAGCGGGCGATTCGAAGAATAACGTGTCGACGATTTCAACCGTGTCCTATTCGGTCGCGACTCGTGCACTCAACTGGCGTGAGATACCAACTCCGGATTAATCCCCCTGACCGCATGACGCGCTGGACGGCGGGTGAATCTACAGCGCGTCCTTGGCGCAGCGAAAGCCCACGACGCCGGAACGGTCGCGGCCCGGCGAGACGAGAAGGTATTTTTCCTGCTCGTCGAGGCGATCGCTTTTTGGAAAATACCAGAGCGATCCAAGCGGCCGGTAGAAATCTCCACCCCGCAGCACCGCGGCACGGGTGTGCGCATCGGTGAATTCGTCCGTCCATTGGGCGACGTTGCCTTCCATGTCGAGCACACCGAAGGGGCTCGCGCCGGCCGGATACGCCGCAACGTCGGTCGGAGGCCGGCGGGTCCGTGCATGATCGACCGGCGGCACGGCATGTTCATTCCACTGCTGGCCCCAAGGGTAGGCCCGGCCATCCGTACCCTGAGCCGCGTACTGCCATTCCCACACGTGCGGCAGACGCTTTCCCGCCCATCGAGCGTACGCTCGCGCGTCCTCGATCGAGACCCAGGTCACCGGCTTGTTGCCCCACCCTGCGGGATAGTTGCCCCGCTGCCAATCGCGCAGGAAGTTGTGGTCGTCGGCCGGAACGTAGTGAACCGCAGCGAGAAAGCGCTTGAATTCGGCATTGGTGACCGGAGTTCGGTCGATGAAGAAACGCGGGATGTGGATCAGATGTCGGTGGTTGCGCCGAGGCGAAGCTTCCCAGGGGAACTGAACATCGACGCCGGGATTATTGGCATTTTCAATCTCGATGCCATTGACGATGAAATCATAATCGGCGGCGGGCAACTCGATCATTCCACGCGGCGCCACCTTCGATCTTGGACTCGCGTCGATGGCTTGCAGGGTTTGCAGGACGATGGGCGACTCGCGCGCAAAGCTGCTCAACGGTTTTTCGGCGTCCTTTGCCGCCGCTGCGAGCAGTTCCAATAGCGGTTGACTGGGCTCGCCCCGAAGAGCAAGGACGGCTCCAAACCCAAGCGACTCCACTGAGAAGCTCAACATCGAGTGGCCTTGGCGTGACGCTGGACTGAGTTCCACACCATGCCAGAGATCGTAATAATGCATGCCCGCTTGCACCGGCACGGCAAGTTGCTCGCCATCGATTTGATACTCATTGCGATTCACGAGCGTCCAGAGCGCCTGGCCGTCGCCGGGAAAGCGGCTTGCATATATGCCGGGCTGCAACGACGGTGTGTGCGGCTCCCACCCGGCCGAGGTCAACAGATCCGCGTAGGCCCGCTCGATGCGCGTGAAACGCCGCAAAGCTTCGGCGTCGCGCGGCGCGATGGGGTCCCAGTAACCCCAGAGGTTTTCGAGCACGGCATAGCCTTCGCCATTGAAAAAGGCATGTTGAAGACTGTTCACCTTGGATCGAGCGTAGCGATCCGTCACCTCGACCATATGACGCGGTTCGAGCCACTTGACGCGGCTGACGCGCGGTATGAAAGGCGCGGCCAGATCGTCCCACACCACCCAGTCGTCCCAGCTGATCGGGCTCACCGCCAGCGACACGTTTTGCGGATCCATCTGCGGCTCGAGTGCTAGCGGCGGCTGCACTCCCAGGCTCAACTCCCGGAGTTCGTCGGGCACTGCATCGAGCGTGTCCAGGTTGATCCCATCGGCGCCGATCTCGTGCAGCAGCTGCACGGCACTCGCCGCGCGGGAGATTCCGGAATCTCTCGTGCCTCCATCCCAGATGAGCACGGGAAAAAATACTTTGACTCCGCGATCATGGAATGCGGCGACCATCCTGCGCAGCCCTGCTATGCCGCCCGGCAGGTCGCGTATCAGATCGAATTGGTTGCGATCGTCGAGCCCAAGATTAGGATATCCAGTCCAAACCAAGACCGAATCGAGCGGGCCAAATCGGCTTTCGATCTCGCGCAATGCGCGATCGACCGTGTATGCGCCCGCGGTAGAGGCGCCGGCGACGGGGTTCACGGCCGCGGGGTTCCCGGCCGCAGGGCTGCCGGCGGCCGCGTCGTAGAAGCTCCTGTCCCAGACCAGCAATTGATCCTGTGTAAAGGTGTGGCGCGTCCAGCGAAACTCCGTGCCACCATAAAGTTCGTCGTGAAAGCGAATCTCTTTCTTGCGCTGCTCGCGCCAGGCCTTCAAGTCTTGCAACCACGCTGAAAAGGCTGCGGGATCCGACGGTCCCTCGAACATATGCGCAGCCACCGGGTCTGGGGCCCCAAGCGTATCGACGCCGGGGCCATCGGGCCTCGGGCGCAGCGAATAATCGGGCCGCCAATCCTGTGAATATCCCTTCTGTATGAAGGCAGGGGATATGCTTAACAGTGCGACCGTCAAAAGGCGAAGGATTCGGCGCGTAGCGGGCGAGGACATTTGCGGCAAAGTTGGACGGCCCCGGTTCAACGCGACGATGAGCCAAGCATACAGCACGGAATGACCTATCGGACGATGTCACCATGAGGATCGAGTTGTTTGACCATGGCGTCATCGAGGTCTGCATGGCGTGTGTCGTTCTTGCCTTCGTAAGCCAAGGCGCGATAACGGTAAGCGCGTACATCGTTGGGATTTAGCGCAATCGCCGCGCTGAGGTCCGCGATCGCGGCGCCGTCCTCGTGCAAATGTAAGTGACCGAAGCCGCGACCCCGCAGCGCCTCGAAGTCTTTCGGATTGGCTTCGAGCACGTGGCTGTAATCCTCGATCGCTTCTTTTGTGTAGAGAGCTTCCGCCCGTGAAAAAGCGCGGTGACGGTAGGCGTCGATCGATGCGGGATTGAGTGCAATCGCCTGCGTAAAATCAGCGATCGCATGCGCGTGGTCGCGCATCGCCGCCAATGCCTGGCCGCGATTCAAGTAGGCACCATACTGCTTGGGATCCACGGCGATGATGCTGGTGAAATCCGCGATCGCAGCGTTCCAATCGGATTTTTTTAAGTAGGCTACGCCGCGATTCATCAGAGCAGACAGCATCTTTGGATCAAGCCTCAGAGCTTGGGTGAAATCTTCGATTGCGCGGTCAGGGGCACCCTGCGCCAGGTAAGCATCTCCGCGAGCTTTGATGGCTTGGGCATTGCGCGGATCAAGTGTGATCGCCTTGTCAAACTCGGCGAGCGCCTGAGCCCCGTCACCGGTGCCTTGACGGCTGAGGCCAAGGTCCAGATGAGCACCTTCCAAATTCGGATCGAGTCGAATCGCTTCGGCGATATCCGCGGCGGCTTCGTCGTTCTCGCCCATCGCTCGATGCGCAAATCCCCTGCCCCGCCACGCCACCGCATCCTCGGGATTGAATTCGATGGCTTTGGAGAAATCCTGGGCGGCGTGCTGATGATCGCCGTGATGTTCATAAATGGAGCCGCGACTTCTGTAAATCTCGCCATCCTCAGGGTTCAGGGCCAGCGCCTGGGTCAAGTCAGCGATCGCCCGGTCGTCTTCGCCCCGCTTGCCGTAGAGGATCGCCCGGTTGATGTACGCCGATTCGAGCTTCGGATCGAGTCGAATCGCCTCCGTGTAATCAGCAAGAGCCTTGTTGTCGTCGCCTTTCATGCCATAAACCAGCCCCCGATTCATTCTGGTTTTCGCCTGCAGGCCAGTTTGCTCTCGCCGGCCCAAGGCGATCGTGTAATCGGCGATCGCCTTGTCTAGATCGCCGAGCTGTTGATAGTGGAACGCTCGATTTCGCAACGCGATGGCACGGTTGTCTTCACTCTCTCCCTCGTCCTCGATGATGCTCGTGCAGGCTGCGATCGCAGGCCCAGGCTTTTCGGAGGCACAACGGATGCCGTCGCCTTCATGATCCCCGTTGTGGTTCGCTGCACCGGTGTGGCTTGCAGCATGCGCCTCTGGCGGCGACGACGAAAACGTCAGGGCTAGCAGTGTGATTGCGGCAACAGCCCGGGTCACGGGCCGACCGGCGTGTTCGTCACCGCCTGCTGCGTGAAGAAGGATGCGCCTGACGGTTTCTGCGGCAGCCGAATGTCGAAGGGCGTAGAGCGCACGCGGCCTGTTGCTTTCCCATGCACCACCATGCCCTCATAGCGGCTTGGGAGCGGATTTTCGCCGAGCGGCCGGGCATCATCTGCGGAATACACGGCGATAAAAAGGGTTCTCGGGCTTGTGCTCAGGTTCGGCGCCGAACCGTGAAGCAAGCGTGTATGCATCAAACAAACCGAACCCGCCGGTCCCGTGCAGCGGACTGCGTTCGCCTGACATTGACGGGCAAAGGCCTCATCCACGGATCCGGTGAAGCGGTCGCCGTGCCACAGATCATGGATGGCGCCTCGATGTGTCCCCGGCCAAATCTCCAGCGGCCCGTTGTCATCCGTCACATCGTCGACCATGAGCAGTGCCGTGACGAGGTCATCGTTGCTATGCGGCGTGAATGGGAAGTCCTGATGCCACTTCACCGCAGTTGCGGTGCCCGGCAGCTTTGAATTGATCTTGCAATGATGCAACTTGACATTGGGTCCGATCACGGCGGCAACGGCCTCCACTAAATCCGGAGCACGCACGGCTTCCAGGTAGGCTGCTGAAACCTCAATGGGCGAGGCGACTCGTCGTAGTGCGGGCCTGCCCGCGGTGTGCCCGGCTTCAAGATCGAAGCGCGGCCGCCCGTCGAGCGTTTCTCCGTAGGGCGCCGTATGGTTGCGGCTTTCGTCGACCCAGGCATTGAAATCTGTCCGCAGCCTACCCAGCAATTCCGAGCTTACGACCTGCTCGACGAGGAGATAACCAGTTTCCCTAAAGAAGGTGATTTTGTCCTCGGGAAGCATTCGCAAGCCTCTTTTCGTCCCACAACACCGTAACCATGCGCGGAGAAAATGAAAGCCTACGCAACACGTGGTATCAAAGCTATAGTGGCGCCGTGGCGGCCGACTCCAAACCGACTCTATTGCTCGTTGGCTCCGCGAGGCCTCTCGTGGTGGAGGGGCTTGAATCCGCGTTTGATGTGCACCGGTTTCTCGAGGCAGACGCAACCGGGGAATCGGCGTCGGTCCTCAGCGGTCGGGTGCGCGCAATCGCCGTGCTCGATCCCAGTAAAAAGATCGACGCGCAATTCCTGCAGCGATTCCCCAAACTCGAGATCGTGTCCAGTTTTGGTGTTGGGTACGACCATGTGGATGCAACTTGGGCGGGCGAACACGGCATCGTGGTCACCAATACGCCTGATGTGCTCGACGAAGAAGTCGCTGACACCACGCTCGGCTTACTGCTGTGCACGGTGCGCAAGCTCCCCCAGGCCATGCGCTATGTGCAGCAGGGCAAGTGGCCCGAGGCCCCCTTCCCGCTCAGCGAGGCGACATTGCGCGGACGCACCGTCGGCTTGGTCGGCATGGGACGGATAGGACAGGCGATTGCTCGTCGGCTGGAGGCATTTGCCGTACCGATCGCCTATTACTCGCGCCGGCCAAACGCAGCGGTGGCCTACAAATATTATCCGCGGCTGCTGGACATGGCGCGCGATGTGGACGTGCTGGTGATCATCGTTCCCGGCGGAGCGGCAACGCGGAATCTCATCGACGCTGAGGTTTTGGAAGCGCTGGGGCCCAATGGCATCCTCATCAACGTCGCGCGCGGTTCCGTGGTCGATGAGGCGGCACTCATTGCCGCTTTACGGGACAAGAAGATTCTGTCCGCGGGACTCGACGTGTTCGCCAACGAACCGTTCGTTCCCAGGGAGCTCATTGAGATGGAAAACGTGGTGCTGCTTCCACACGTCGGATCCGCTTCGGTACATACCCGTACAGCGATGGATCGGCTGGTGGTGGATAATCTTCTCTCCTGGGCATCCGGCAAAGGGCCTTTGACACCCGTTGCTGAAACGCCCCAAGCCTAGATTCCCGCTCTCCCCTTCGCCGGACCGCAAATCTTTGACGACCCAGCCCGCTAAACCGGCGCAATTGCCTGCGCGGCGGGCGGCATTTGCGATGGGTCCGGCAGATTGGCTGGAAACTTGAGTGCGTCCTCCCGGAAGTGGGATGCCCATCACGACGCTCTAGGCATATGTCGCAAGAATATGCCAGTCGTTAGGTGATTCCCGGAATCCCTGGCCGCATAAATCACACTCGAGGAAGTTCATGTACAAGATTGTCTGCGCATCCATGATTGCCGGTCTGCTGGTGGGCAGCGCGGCGCAAGCCGGCTCTGCCTCCACCTCTTTCAATGTCACGGTCACGGTGTTGTCAACCTGTTCCGCCTCCGCCAGCGCGGTGGCGTTTCCCAACTACACACCAGGCGGCGGAGCCCAAACCGCCAATGGCACGATTACGGTCAAGTGCACCAACCAGACGCCCTACACCGTGAAGCTGAATGCCGGCTCGACGTCGGGCGACACCTTCACGCAGCGCCTCATGGCCAATGGCAGCAACACGCTGCAGTACAACCTCTACACGACCGCGGCGTTCGGGACGGTGTTCGGTGATGGCACGGGTGGCACAGGTACCGGAACGGGCACCGGTGCGGGAGTCAATACCGCCACCACCGTGACGGTCTATGGACAGTTGCCGGACAGCACCACCAACCAGTCGGCATTGACGGGGTCTTATAGCGATCTCATCACGGTGACTGTTTCCTACTAGGACGCTGGATTGAGGAAGATTCCGCTCTGGCTGATCGTCCTGTGCGCGGCGGCGGCGCCCGCGGCCGCCAGCACTTTCACGATTGCACCCATCCGGGCAGAACTCGGGGCCGCACATCATTCCGCGGCCCTGACCCTGATGAACGCCGAAGATCAGCCGGTGGTGGTCGAGGTGCGCGCCGTGCGCTGGTCCCAGCAGGACGGCGAGGAACACCTCGAGGATACGCACGATCTTCTGGTGAGCCCCGCCGTGCTGCAGATTCCCGGCAATGGTTCGCAGATCGTGAGAGTCGCACTGCGAAGCGCGACGGACGATGACCACGAGATAACTTACCGGGTCGTCTTCGATGAGATTCCGCAGGCGGCGCCCCCAGGGTTCAACGGCCTGCGTGTGGCGCTGCGGCTGAGCGTGCCGGTGTTCGTGGCGCCGACCCACGGCCGGCCCAGCGCCAATGTGACCTGGGATCTGCATCGTCTCGCGGACGGAAACGTCGAAGTGGCTGCGTTCAATCAGGGAACCGCGCACTTGCTGGTCACGGATTTCGACGTGCAGGCCGGCGCGGCAACGCCGCTACAGGCCAAGATCTCGAAGTACGTGCTGGCGGGCAGCCGCATGACCTGGCAGCTCAAGGCTGACGATGCCAAGGCGTGGCAGGGACCCATCGTGGTCCACGGCCACAGTGATCAGGGTGAATTTACCGCCCCCATTGCATCCAACGGCCTTTAAGGTCGCCGGTCTGTCGCGTGAGCCAATCCGCACGCTCTCAGCTCACGCGCCGCGGTCAGACATATTCTGGCTCAGCCCTGCTGCCGCTGTGGATCCTGTGCGCGCTGCCCTGGGTTCCCATGCCAGGGTTTGCACAAACTGCACCCTGGTCCGAAGCCGTGATGGAAATTGCCTTGCAGGCCCAAGCGGAGGGCGAAACCCTGGTGGTACTGCGCGACGCCGGCGGCGCGCTGTATTTGGACGAAGAGGAATTCACCAAACTGCGCCTGCGGCTTCCGCAAGTCCAGTATCATGAGCACGCAGGTCGCCGTTATTACCCGCTGTCTGCCATACGCGGCTGCACCGTGGCCATCGATGAGGTACGGCAGCGGGCCGTGATCAGCGCGCCGGCACGCGCCTTCGAAACCACGACGCTCGCGGCGAGCGAGCGGCAGCACCCGCCCGTATCGCCCGCCTCGCCCGGCGCTTTTTTCAACTATCAGTTGTCGGCCCAGAACATTCAAGGAACGAGAATCGAAGGCGGTTACGGCGAACTGGGCGTGTTTGCCGGCGCAGGCGTGTTCACCAGCTCGGGGATAGCGCGTGACGACGCCGGCTCGCAAGGGTTCATACGTCTCGACACGACCTTCACGCGGGACTTTCCGGACCAGCTCGAGACTTTGAATGTCGGCGATGCCATCAGTGATCCCGGCAGCTGGGGCAATGCCGAGCACTTTGCGGGGATTCGTTTCAGCCGCAACTTCGCGCTGCGCCCGGATCTGCTCACGACCCCGCTGATCAGCACCACAGGCACCGCCACGGTGCCCTCCACGGTGGACGTATTCGTCAACAATCAGCTGGTCAGCAGCAATCAAGTGCAGGCCGGTCCGTTCGTGATCGATCGCCTGCCCACCGTGACCGGCACCGATGCAGTGAACGTCGTGGTAACCGATGCGCTGGGCCGCCAACAAGTCGTGTCACAGTCGTTCTACACCGGCAGCACACTGCTCGCGCGCGATCTGACGCAGTATTCGGTCGATCTGGGCCGCGTTCGAGACGACTATGGCCTGGCGAGCGATCACTATGGCCCCGTGCTGGGTGAGGCGAGCTATCGTCGCGGCATCACCGACGATTTTACGCTGGAAGGCCACGCAGAATACTTGTCCGGTAATGCGCATGCGGCCGGCGTCAACGCGGTCATCGGCGTGGCGAAGTTCGCCACGGTGAATGCCACCCTCGCATACGGCGGCGGCGACGGCAGCGGCGCAGGTCTATTGAGCGGCGTCGGCATCGAACATCATGGGCTCAGCACCAATTTCCTCGCCAGTACGTCATGGGCAAGCCGCGGTTTTGCCCAGGTGGGCGAGCCGGCCGATCCCGACATGCGCGTTCGTCAGCGCTCCATTCTGCAGGCAGGCAGAGCAATGGGTCGCAGGAGTTCCGTGTCGATCGCTTATGTATGGCAGAGTTACCGCGCTTCTCCAGCGCAGCAAACCCTCGGTGTCACGGATTCGCTAAGCCTCGGCAGCGTTGGCGCGCTCAATCTTACCGTGTCGCGCACACAGACTGCCGCCGCGCCCGGGGCGGCGGCTCAGGCATCGACCAGCGCCTATCTCATTTTCACTCACTCGCTCGGCGGACGCACGTCCGTCACCGCGACGGCCGTGGCGGCGAGCGGTGACGGGGCTCCGCAGAACGAGATGATTGCGGGGTTATCGGAGAGTCCTCCGGCGGGTCCCGGCGCAGGCTACCGCTTGAGCGTCTCGACCGCCGGCAACTACGACGCCGATTGGCATCAGCAAACGCACTATGGCGACGTGGAGGTCGAAGCGGCGCGCAACCAAGGCATCGACGGCAAGAGCCTGCAGTTGAGCGGAGCGGTGACCTGGCTCGACGGTGTATTCACCGCGTCGCGCACGGTGAACGGCAGTTTCGCAGTGGTCGATGTTGCCGGCCTGCCCGATGTTCCCGTGTACGTGGAGAATCAACCGGTCGCCCACACCGATGACTCCGGCAAGGCCCTGCTCTACAACTTGCGGCCCTACGAGGCGAATCACATCAGCATCGAACCGGAGGACCTGCCGCTCGACACGGTGATCAACACCACGAGCACGCTGGTGGCGCCGCCCTTCCGCAGCGGTGTGGTTGCGCGATTTCCGGTTGAGCGCATACGCAGCGGCACCTTCAAGCTGGTCACCGAGGATGGCAACCCGGTGCCCGTCGGCGCGGTAGTCACCCTGCTCGGCGCCACGTTTCCCGTGGTCTTGGACGGGATGGTCTATGTCACCGGCTTCGATCACGGCACGGCGGCCGAGGCCTCCTGGCCAGGAAACCACTGCAGCTTCCGCCTAGCCGCCCCAAGCGAGGATATTCCACAGCCCGATATGGGCACCGTGGTCTGTCGACGTGTGCCCCTCCAACCCCAGGTGCCGCGTTGAACGCCAGGGCCTCGCCGAGCGCCGCAGCCGCGCCGTGCATGGGCCCACGGTTGTGGCTTCCCAGGTTAAGTCGGGTTTTCGAGCGGCCGCACGAGGATCCGGAGCGGCCACGGATAGCGGCCGGCCGCCAAGTTCGGCGCGAGAATCAGGCGAAAGTGCATGACCGTTTCCGCCGTGTCGGAGCGCGGCATAGCCGTGGTGGAAAAGCGCTCCACCCACGTGCCACCCTCCCCGCCCAGGCGTTGTTCGCCGCCCGGTCCCTGGATGACCATGGCCGAGATCAGCGGCGCCACCGTCACCACATCCAGTGCGTATCCAGGCCCGTTCGCGTGCACGCGAACGCGGACCGGTTCGATGACGTCGACGTAGCCTTTCGCGCTGTCGGCCGCGGACACCTCCAGTGCGCGCGGCGCCGATTCGGCTTCGATGCGCACGACGGGGGACACGGTTGCCGTGACGGCGAGCCGCGCCTGCGTCTCGCGCGCGGTCGCTACGCCCGCACCCGTCATGAGCAGCAGCGCAGCGGTCACACGGAGCGCGTGAGCGGGTTCGGAGTGCCTCATGTTCTCAGCTAGCGGCAAGATTGGGCGCCTCTTGAGCTGCGCCCGGCGTCGGCGCCAGGCGGTATGACATAATGACATCGCAGGACGGCAGAGTTGGCAGAATAGCGCGGGAGCAGGTACCGAGCACGACTTTGGGCTTTGGACGCACATGGGCGGTGGCGCTCCTGCTGGTGGCCGTCAGCGGAGCGGCGGTGGGCGCGTCTTGCACCGTGAGCGCCACCTCGCTGGCGTTTGGCGCCTATCTGGCGGGCAGTGGTCCCCTCAAGTCGTCAGGGACGGCTACCGTCTCATGTACCGCGGGTACCTTCTTCGCTCTAGGCGCGAGCGGCGGCAATCTCGGCACCCAAACTCAGAGACTCCTCGCCAACGGCAGCTACACTGTCCAGTACAACCTCTACCTGACGTCGGCATACGCAACCATCTGGGGCGATGGCACGGGCAATACCGGCATCTTCGCCGCGACCGCGACCTCCACACCGTCGGTGTTCCCCTTCTACGGTCTGCTTCCGGACAATGCCTTCAACCAAGCCGCTGCAGCCGGCAGCTACTCCGACAGCATCGTGGTGGTCGTGAGCTTCTGAGAAATACGTCTTCTGAGGACCACCGTGCCGAGGTCCCCACGCCGAAATCCCGCCGGCGCCGTCACTCTCGATTATCCTGTCGCTCCGATGCCCCTCACCTGAACAAAACTAGAGAACCACCATGCAAGACGAAGCCGAAATCACGATCAGCGGTGTGAATCTCACTGATGCCGAATCGATGACCGTGCGCGTCGCTATCGACACGCTCGCCAATGTCTTGGCCGCAGGCCTCGAAGAACATGAAGGCAGGGCGCTCACCGACGTATACCTGGCGTCCTTGAGCAAAATTCAGAGCCTGCTCGACAGTCGCAAGCCGCGAACTCAATAGCGTACGCACGAACCACACCGGCCCAGAGCCTCGTTGCACGGCAGCGCCCGCCGGCTCATCCCCGGTCGAGCTGCATAATCGGCCGATTTGCGAAGTTATTTAAGACAGCGTTTCGGCCGCACCGGCTCCCAAAAAAATCTTTTGGCGGTGTGAGTTGGTTGCTGCGGGGTTTCCGTATTTAAAGAAGGAGAGCGAAGTCCTTCGGGTTCGCGATCAGGAACGATCCAACCGTCATGTCAGACTATAAGGGAAATGAAAATGAAATCCATCAAATCTACGTCCACGATTTGCCGATCGAAACCCAAGGTCCACCTCTCTTCAGCCGCACACAAGATCGTGCTCGCGGCCAGTTTGGGCGCCGGGCTTCTGGTGTTCGGTGCGATGCCGGTGCAGGCATCGACGAATATAGCGATCAAGAGTTTCGAAGGCGCTTGGTCTTCGAAGACGTCGTATACAACGGGGGAAGTGGTCACATACGATAACGCCAGCTATATCGCTCTCCTGCCCAACACTGCTGTGATCCCGAGTAGCAATGCCGTCAATTGGGCTATCTTGGACGCACCGGGAGCGCAAGGTAAACAGGGTTTGCAGGGTGTACCGGGTGTAGAGGGTAAACAAGGTCCGCAGGGACTACAGGGTGCGCAGGGTAAACAAGGTCCTCAGGGACTGCAGGGTGCGCAGGGCAAACAAGGTCTGCAGGGGGTGCAGGGTGTGCAGGGTGTGCCGGGTAAACAAGGTCTGCAGGGTCCGGCGGGAATTTCGTTTGGCGCGTTCTCGAACTTCGGCGGCATCTCAAACGGCCCCATCACGAACCTGGGAGCGCTGGGCGGTGGCGATGGAGGCACGTTGATCCTGACGACCGGCGCGGTCGGTGCAAGCGGCTCTTATTACGTGACGGAAACGGCAACCACGAACACCGAGGGCGGAGATCGAATCTTCTGTTATGCGTCGACCGGTAACGCGGGCCAAGTCAACGATGGCATGGACGGCATCTCGGACAATCTGAACACTTCCACGACTATTGTCGGCAATGTGTCGGTCGTCGACGATTTGTTCGTTGACGAGGGTGACGTGATCGATCTGTATTGCGCCAGTTTTGGTGGGAATGCCAATTCAGGCATCTTTGCCGCGTCGCTGACCGCAACCTTGATCACATCCGACTCGAGCAATTTTCAGGGTCAGGTCAGCCGCAGCTCAAAAAGCGTGCTGTCGTCGGCGCCTGGGACTGCAAAGGGGGCCGCGCGTCAATGATCCCGTGATTAGCGATCGGGTCCGTTGGTCCCCGGGGCGGCGGGAAAGCCCCGGGGACGGCCTGCAACTGGATCTCAAGGAATCTCGACCTGCACGCTGTCGCCCTCGACGATGGTCTTGTATGTGCGCAGCGCCTTCTCCCCGCGGACCACATTCAGCAACTGAATTCCAGGGGGAAAGTTTGCCCAATCCACGACCTTTCCGGTTCGTATATCGAAACGCGCACGATGAAATGGGCATTGCACGTTGCGATCATCGAGCAACTTGCCCCGTGCCAGCGGCGCGAACACATGCGTGCAGCTCGCTTGGGTCGCGAAAAAGCCATCGCTCAAGTGATAAAGCACGATTTTCTGCGCGCCCACGGTGAACGCTTTCATCTCGCCGACTCCAAGCTCTTCCTGCCGGCATACAGCAAGCATTGCCATTGCACATCCCTCCCTAGGCGACTCGGCGGCGATCCCACCTCACGAAAATAGCGCGCCCCACGGGATGATCCTACATCGACATCGGCGGCGGCGTCTGCCTGCTAGATGACGTAAAGATACCAAGTTTCCTTTAGCGCCTAACCCAATGCCCCGGCGCCATCCGCCATCCGCCGCCATAGCGCACCCAGGCATGGGGCGCCCAGTAATAGCCGGGCCGTCCCGGACCCCAGTATCCGGCATGCCAAACGTGGGCCCCACCTTCCCACGCCCAAAACCCCGGAAACCAGATATACCCCGGGGTCGGCGCTACCCCGACCACTTCGACACGCGGCTCGGGCGGAGCCACCGTGACGACGGCAGCGCCCGGGTAATAGTAGCCGGGCGCCGGAGCGACGATGCAACCGGTCAATAGGGAGGCTGACAAAGCCGCTGTCACAGCCAGAGTTCTGGCCTTCATGTTTATCTTCATGGATCCTCCGGAGATTTTCAGCTACAACTTATAACGTGCGCGCGCGATTTAGGATGACGCGATTCCCACTTTGAAAACAGCGCGGCACTTGCCCGCCCGGGCTGCCCACTCGCGGCGCGCGGTGCCGACTCAAGCCGCCCAGTGCACATGGCATACGGCCACCGGCAGATTCTGCTCCACGCAGAAGTCCATCCAGCGCTGCTGATTGTCCTGCAGACGGTCGCCGGGTCCCTTGACCTCGATCATCCGGTACCGATTTTCGTGCACCCAGAATTGCACCAGATCGGGCAGTCCCGTGCGATTTTCCGGCACATTGCTCAGCAACCGTTCGAAGTACTGCCGCAGATGCGCGGCCGGAATGCACGCCAGAGCCGTGTCGAGCAGGTCTTCATCGAGCACGCCCCACGCGACGAACAGGGATTGGATGCCCTGCTTGGCGAGAAAGGTTTCCTTGATCGTGTCTTTGTAAAAGTCCGATTCCAGCGTAGCGAGGCAGCGATCGAACAGCGCGGCGCGACGATGCCGGAAAGTTCGGCTGAACAGATCCATGGGAGCAGCATGAAAAGCATGAAAGAACGCACCGCTGACCGGTGCGAATAACGCCTCCCAGCACAACAAACCGAACAACGAATTGATCAAGGTGTTCTCGACGTAGTACACCGGCGCTTCGGGCGCTGCGACCGCTTTGAGTGCCATCAACTCGACGGATTCGCCCAATTTCGGCGTGGGCACGATGAGATCCATCCGTTCGGGCCGGGCCGGCCGGCGGAGCGGTGTTGGCGGCAGCCCCAGGCGCCGCTCCAACCGGCGGCGTACGCGCGCCAATCTTTGCTCCTCCGCGCGGCTGGCAGGCACCTGCCGAGCGCACGCGAACTGGTGCGCCTCGCGGTAGCGGGCATCGTTTTCCAACATTCGAATCGCGCGCCATCGTGCATCCGGATGGCTGCAGTCTGCATAGAGCTTCAGCGCCTGCTGCCGCTCGCCCGCGATTTCGTATCGACGTGCAATTCGAAACTCGAGCTTCGACCGCCGCGCCTCCAGCCATTCGTGTCGCAGTGCCGTCCTAGGCAGCAGCGCCAGCACGTCGGCGAGCGGCGCGTCCTCGGCCAGCATGCGTCTGCACTCATACAGCAGGTAGAAGTCCTCGATGTCCTGGCGCGTGTGGAACGCACGCGATTCCCGGCAGAGCGGCACGACCTCGTAACGAAAGACGCCGAGGTCCGCCAACACGAACTCCGACCACTCCTGCCTGAAATTACCGAAAAACAACAGACGCAAACGCGCGCATAGCGATGCGATGCATACCAGGTACACCGGCTCGCTGACGCTGCCGCGCCAATCCTCGAAGCTTCGCTTCTCCGTGTGCATCTCCCTCAAGATTGCCAAGGCTTGCGCCTTGGACAGGCTTGCTGGCAGGGCAGGAAATAATTCCCCGAGCTCCGCGCGGGTGACGAGCCTGGCGAGATCCTCGATGGACAATGGCGGTCGTGGATCCACCCATTGCAATTCAATGAGCGGTCCGCAGGCACGAGCAATATTGCCGATCTCGGGATAGTGGATCTTGCCGGCACGGAAGCGCTGGCCTCGGCGCATGATCAAGCGCACCAGCAGCGCTTGCGATTCTCGCGGCAGCGCGCCGAATTCCTGTACGAAGTCACTTTCGGGCGCCGACAGCAGATCGCCGTAACGATCATGCAGCCAGCGCAGCGCAAATCGAAAATGATCCAGATAGTAAAGACCGGTGGCGGCGACACTCATGAGCAATTCGGCGGACCCCAATCCACAGTTTCCCGCATCAGCGTATAGTCTCGGTCGAGGAGAACGCCATGAAAATCGGTCTGCAGATCCCCAACTTTACCTGGCCCGGAGGCCCCGCGCAGATCGCAAAGACATTGGCGGATATCGCGCGCGCGGCCGAAGACGCGGGGTTCTACAGCGTCTGGCTCATGGATCACTTCTTTCAAATCAGCATGGTCGGGCCACCGGACCACGACATGCTCGAGGGCTACACCGGGCTGGGCTACCTCGCCGCGATCACGAGCAAAGTAAAACTCGGCACGATGGTCACCGGCGTGATCTATCGCTATCCCGGCATCCTCGTAAAGACCGTCACGACGCTGGATGTGCTCTCGGGCGGCCGCGCCTATTTAGGCATAGGTGCCGCCTGGAATGAGGCAGAGGCACGAGGTTTGGGAACGCCTTTCCCCGCGATAGGCGTTCGCTTCGAACTGCTCGAGGAAGCGCTGCAGATCGCCAAACAGATGTGGTCGCCGAACAACGGCCGCTACCAGGGGAAGCACAACCAGTTGCACGAGACTCTGTGCAGCCCGCAACCGCTTTCGACACCGCATCCACCGATTCTGATCGCCGGCGGGGGTGAGAAGAAGACGCTACGCCTGGTAGCCCAGTATGGGGATGCCTGTAACGTCTATGGGCCGCTTGAAACGGTGCGCGCCAAGCTTGATGTCTTGAAGGCGCACTGCGATGGGCTGGGCAGGGATTATTCCTCCATCGAAAAGACCACATTGGGAACGGTTGACGTGCAACCCGGCAAAATGAGCGCATCCAGCGTGGTCGCCCAGTGCAAGGCGCTTGCTGAGTTGGGTGTGCAACACGCGATTTTCAACCTACCGAACGTGCATGAACTTAAGCCTCTCGACATCTTCGCAAAAGAGATCATTCCGGCGGTCGCCGCATTTTGAGGGCCAAGCCCACCCGAAAAGGTCCCATTGTCCTACGCGGCGGTTTCTCGGAATGAGATAGCTTTGCATGCCTGATGTGTCGCAACAGCGATCGGGCAAGTCAACGATCGAGCAGGTCTATGTCACGCTTCCCAGCGGTCTTGATTTCCCTCACGGCATTGTGCGGCTGCGCTCCGTCGACGCATGTCCTGGTCGGACAGGCGCGGCCTCCGATCGCACCAGACCAGGTGAAGATTTACTCGCATCCGCCCGCCAATTTTCAAGAGATTGCCGTACTCGACGCCTCTAGCAAGAGCGCATTCGGAACGGGCGGCCAGAAGTCGGTCGACAAAGTGATCGAACGGCTCAAGATCGAGGCAGCCAAGTTGGGCGCAAACGGCGTAATTTTGGAAGGATTCCGTGACTCCCAGACCGGCTCCCTCGGCACCGGCGTAGGCTCCGATTCGTATTCGGGCAATTCCGCCGTTGGGGTCGGTGTCGGCGGGTCCATAGGCTTATACAAAAAGACCGGGCACGGTGAAGCGATCTACGTGCCTGATTCGCCGCCCGCAGGCTGACGCCTCATTCGTGCCGCTACTCGCTAGGCAACGCCTAGCGCAGCTGCGTCGGGCCGCTCTCCTTGCGTTCGGTGGGTTGCTGCGCGAGGATGTCAAGGATGTAAGTTGAGCTTCCTGGCGGGTAGCTCGACTCAAACACGGAGAGCAAAATGAGTTTATTCGGCCATTCCACGGACCTTAATCGCCAATTCATCGCCAGGCCCGATGCTGCCAAGGACGACATCATCTACAAGTGGCCGGACATGACCATCCGCAAGCTCACTCAAGTCACTGTCCAGCCGGACGAGACCGCACTCTTTTTCAAGGAGGGAAAACTCGCCGGCACGCTGCCGCAGGGACGCTCGACCCTGGACGGCGCGCTGATTCCGTTCCTCGGCGACATCGTCGACTGGGCCAGCGGCGGCAACATGTACCGTGCCGAATTGTACTTCGTCGGAACCCGCGAATTCGTCAGCCTGCCGTTTGGCGGACCCATCGATAACATCGAGGATCCGGAGACCGGTCTTGCCGTAGGCCTGCGGGTTTACGGCGAGTACGCGTTGTCGGTGAGCGATCCGGCGACGATGATTCTCAAATTGGTCGGCACCCGGCAGGCCAGCAACGAACTCATCACCGATTGGGCCCGCGAGCAGATCTTGAAGGCCCTGCGAACCAGCGTGGTCAAAAAGCTCACCGCGGAAAAATGGCCGGTGCTCGGTCTGGCCGCGCGAACCGATGCCGTCGAAGCCGCGCTCATCGCCGATGTACAGGCGCCTCTCGCGCCGTACGGCATCAAGATCACCCGGCTCGGCAACATGACGATCAGCTTGAGTCCGGAGGATGAACAGACGCTCAAAGGCTTGCGCAAGGACGCCGCTTACACCCGGCTCGCCGGCGGCTTTCGCGAGTATGGCGTGGGCGCGGCTCTCAAGGGCATCGGCGAAGGCGCGGCGGCCGGTGGCGGCGGCGGTGCGGCAGCGCTCGGCGTCGGCATGGGCATCGGCGGACTCGTCGGCGGCATCGGCATTGCGTCCTCGCCCGGGGGTGGTTCCGGCGTCGGGGCACTGGCGCCGCCGGGATCCGCTCCCGGCGGCGGGGCAGCCGCTGTGCAATGTCCGAGTTGCCATGCTCCCAACCCGTCGGGCGCGAAATTTTGCTCCGATTGCGGAACGTCGCTGACGCCCAAGAGCGTTCACTGCACACAGTGCGGCACGGCCGCCGCTCCCGCAGCGAAATTCTGCGCCAATTGCGGTGGCGCGCTGGGTTGAACGTGCGCGCGGCGGTGCGCCGGGGAATCGCAGCCGCGGCCGTTTGGCTGCCCGCGGCCGTGTTCGCCCGAGCCGGCGGCGGACAGCATGGCGCGGCGACGAGCGGCGCTCACTCGCACGACACGTTCAGCGGCGGCGGTTCGGGCGGCGGGTCCATTGGTGGATTGATCGCACTGCTCATCATCGTGCTGCTGTTCAGCTATCTCATGCGTCGAATGAGAAGCCGGCCGAGCCAACAGGGGAGCATGGGCTCGCCCCAAGCGCAGGCGGCGATGGCAACCTTGGGCCAGGTTATCGGCGCATCGAATCTGGCGCGCATCGCCTTGGGCGATCTTGCACCCGCGGCCAGCGCCGCACGCCCCGCGCCGCTCGCGGCGATCGATGCCATCCGCAGCTTGGACCCCGGATTCGAATTGGAAACATTTTTGCAACGCGCCGAGATGACCTTTTTCCTGGTCAAACGCGGCATACAAAAAAACGACGCCGCCGCGATCCGGCCCTACCTCAGCGATGCCATGTTCGACCCCGTATCGCGCAGCATCGCGCAGTCGACGTCCGAACATCGCCACGCGCTGCTCGAAAGCCTCAATGTTCGCGGCATCGCCGTCGAAGAGGCGGCGTGCGATGCACAGGGTCAGCGAATCCGCGTGCATTTCGATCTGGTCTACCGCGCAAAGACGCTGGACGATTCAAACCGGGTGCTCGAGGATGAAGGAACCGACCGGCCGCATGCCGAACAATGGACCTTTGTCCGCAGCGCCGCCGCCCGCACCGCGGTCAATGGCGGCGTCATCGCGGCACGATGTCCCACGTGCGGAGCGGAGTTGCGCCTGAATTTGGATGGAACCTGCGCGCACTGCAAGGCCAGCGTCACCAATGGGTCGGTGGACTGGGTCGTCAGCGACGTCCGGCCCGCGGTTTTCGCGGGCTTTTCCGGCGGGTCCGTGCTCGGAGTTCGCGCCTCGAGCATCGCGGAGGGTATCAGCACGCTAACCCAAGCGGACAAGGATTTCTCCATGGCACTTTTTCAGGGGCGCGTGCAAACCGCGTTCCTCGCGCTTCAAGAGGCCTGGTGCAAGCAGAAGCTCGAGGCCGGCCGTGCTTTCTTGAGCCCCGGCGCATATTTCGCCTGGAGTGCGCAGCTCGAGACCCTCGCCGCGGAGGGGCGCCGCAATGTCATCGAGGGCTTGAGCGTTCGCAGCATCCAACCGATGGCCATCGTGCACGGCCGTGTCTTCGATGACATCACGGTACGTATCAGCGCGGTGGCCGCGGACTTCGAGGTCGACACAGCCAATAACATCGTGTTCGGTGACCGCGTGGTTCGGCCGTTCGCGGAGGACTGGACATTCCAGCGTTCGGTCGGCGTCGCGACATCGAGCAAACCCGGCACGCTCGAGAGCACCTGCCCGCGCTGCGGAGCCCCGCTGGCAGTCACGCAGATCGGCGAATGCCGCTACTGCAAGGCGGCGGTCACGAGTGGAAAATTCGACTGGGTGGTGTCACGCATCGATCAGGAAGAAGATGCGCGGGCCGAAACACCGGACTCCGTCGACGATGCCGGCGAGGCAATCGCGCTGCAGGTAGGGGGCGCGATCGTCGGCGGTTTGCTCAGCAGCTTCTTATCGAATCGGGATGATTGAATCGGCTGCCTCGGGCCCTGAGCCCGTCCGTCACTATGTCGAGTGCCGCAATTGCGGCTTGCTGCAAATTCAGCCGCCCGTCGCCCGCCGCGAAATCGTCTCCTGCAGCCGCTGCGCCACCCAACTGGAACACGGCGCCGGCAAGAGCTTGGATGTCACGCTGGCTTGTTCCGCCGCCATCATGTTGCTGCTCATCGGCGCGTGGACCGCGCCCTTCTTGTCCGCCGCCGCGCTCGGCGCCACCCGCACCAGCTTCTTGCCCATGAGCGTCTCCGTCGTCTGGAGCAATGGTTCACCCTTGCTGGCACTCGCCGTGTTTTTGTTCGTGTTGACGTTTCCGCTGCTACGATTCGGCACGTTGACGGCGGTACTCATCTCGCTGCGGCTTGGGGCGAGGCCGGCATGGCTCGTACCGGCTTTCCGGATCTGCAACGCGCTGCAAGTGTGGGCGATGCTCGACGTGTTTCTGCTGGGTTTGGTGGTGGCTTACGTGAGGCTCCGATCCTCGCTCTATGTGTCGCTCGGGGCCGGCGCCATCTGCTTCATCATTGCCGCATCGCTGTCGCTGGTGGCGCGTGCAACCCTCGACAAGGCGCGGATCTGGCGCTTGATCGCCCCGGACCGCACGGAGGCGCTTGCGTCCACGATGCTGTGCCTGAGCTGCGAATTGGTCATGCCGCGGCAGGATGAGCCTGCAAAATGTCCTCGCTGCGGCTGCACCGTCACGGCGCGCAAGAAGAACACGTACGCACGCTCCATCGCTCTTCTGTTGGCATCAGGGTTGTTATACCTGCCAGCGAACATCTATCCCATTGCCAGGATTCCGATCGATTTCACACCCACCTCTTACACCGTACTCGGTGGGGTGATCGATCTGGCGAGATCGCATTTGCTCGGTTTGGCGGCATTGGTGTTCACGGCCAGTTTTACCATTCCGTTGCTCAAAATGCTGGGACTCGCGTGGTGCGTCTCCTCGGCGATGCGCGGCTCGCGCCGCTTCCTGGTGGGCAAGACGCGGGTTTATCGCATCGTCGAGGAAATTGGCCGCTGGTCGATGGTCGATCCCTTGACCATTGCCTGCTTCGTGCCCGTGCTGCAATTCAACGCCCTCATCGATGGCCGCGCTGAGCCTGCGGTCGTGCCGTTTGCCGCGGTGGTGATCTTGACGACACTGGGCGTGCAGCTGTTTGATCCGCGCAAGATCTGGGACGCGGCGGGGCACCACCCATGAGCGCTCAGACCGGCGGTCCCGGCAGCGCCGGCAACCCCGGCGACACGCCGCAAACGAGCCGCCGCCAGACGATGTGGCCGAACCTGGTCTGGGGCATTCCCCTCGTCGCGCTGGCTATAGTCGGTTATCTGGGGGTCAAGGCACTGTTCAATCGCGGTGAGGTCGTGACCGTCACCTTCAACCGGGCTGCCGGCGCAAAGGCAGGCATGACCAAAGTTTTGTACCAAGGCATCGAAGCAGGTCAGGTGATCAAGATCGAGCCCAATATCGATGGTCGGCGGTTGGACTTCCTGCTGCGTTTGGTGCCGGGGGCAAAAAACGGTCTCAATACCAACGCACGTTTTTGGCTCATTGGGGCCAATCCCAACCTGACCGACTTGAGTTCGCTGAAGGCGGTGGTCTCCGGCGTCGCCATCGGCTACGCACCCGGCGAAGGCGGGGAGCCCGCCGAACGTTTCCAGGGCCTGGATCAGGCACCCCTGATTTTGCCGGGCGATAAAGGCACGCGCTACGCGCTGCGAGCACGTTCGTTGAATTCGATACATGAGGGCAGCATCGTGCTGTTTCATGGACAGTCCATCGGCAAGATCATCAAGATCCATTTCGATGGCAGCAGCGGGTTTCGCCTGCAGATTTTCATCAACGAACCCTACGACTCACTCATTCGACCGGGCTCGCGTTTTTGGAAGATAAGCCCGCTGCGCCTCAACTTCGCGAGCGGCGGCATGACGGCAAACTTGGCCCCTTTCTCGACGCTGCTGGCCGGCGGTGTCGATCTGGAAGTGGATACGACCGATCCCGGGGTGGCGCCCAGCCGCCCTGATACGGAGTTCCCGCTTTACTCCTCGCACAATGCAGCCCGTCAAGGCCTTTCCGGCCCCACGGTGCGTTACGAATTCGCCTTCGACGGAGCTGCAGGCGCACTCGATGACACCTCAGCCGTGACCATGTTGGGATTTCAGATCGGCGAGGTTGAATCCACGCGCCTGACCTTTGACGAGCGCACCGGAGCGCCCTATGCGATCGCCACGGCACTGCTCTACCCACAGGAGATGCATTTCGAGAAGGGGAGCGCACAGCGAACACCACAAGATTGGCGTACCGTCACGGACGCTGCGCTGACGCGTCTCATTCACCTAGGGCTTCGTGCACGGCTGCAGCAATCGCCGCCGCTCTTCGGCGCCCAGTCCATTGAACTCGTGCGCATACGCGGTGCGCCCCCAGCGCAGCTAGTGAGAGACGGTGCCAATCCGCGCTTCCCGAGCGCGCCGGGCGGGGCCAGTCTCGAGGATATCGCCGCGAAGGCGGACTCATTTATTGACAAGTTGGATGCGGTTCCACTCGAACAGATCGGCGCGAACCTGCGCAAGATCACCGAAAACTTGGGCACGCTCATGTCCTCTCCGGATCTCGAGGACAGCCTGAAGCACGTGCACTCGACCTTGGCGTCGGTCGACAAGCTGCTGGGCCAGGTGCAGCCGCAGGTCGGTCCGCTGATCGGCAATCTCAACGATGCCGCCGCAGAACTCTCGCGGACGGCCACTTCCCTACGCCATGTTCTGGAGAGCTCGGGCCCGGATGAGAATGCAAGCCTGCCGCAGGCCCTGCGGCAGATCACCGACGCGGCAAGCTCCATCAAGACCCTCGCTGATTATCTCGATCGCCATCCCGAGGCATTGATCCGAGGTAAGGGACGAGACAAGGGACCCGACAAATGAACCAGACACTCATACCGTGGATCGCCTGCTGCGCGCTGGCACTCGCGCTTGGCGCTTGCCGAAGCGCGCCCACCCGCTTCTACGGCTTGCAGCAGGCCGCACCTGCAACTCGCTTGAGTTACCAGCGAATTCTCGCGCTGCGTGTCGACAGTTTGAGCGTGCCCGCGGGCTGGGACCGTATCGAGATCCTCCGGCCCACCCTGGACGGAAGCCTCGAGATCAGTGAATTCGACCACTGGTCCGCACCGTTGCGGGAAGCAGCCAAGCAGGCTCTCAGCGCCGATTTGAACGACCGGCTGCCGTCGGGCAGCGTTATCTATCCCCGCCTGCCGAAGCCTGAAGCGGCATGGGGTATCGACGTCGATGTATTGGAATTCACCGTGGCCGGGTCGCGCGCATCCATGCAGGCGGGTTGGGTCATCACGCCGGGGGCGCCGTCGCGCGCCGCGAAGCGCACCGAGGCTTTATTGCAATGCCCGATGCCTTCCGCGCAACCGGCCGCGGTTGTGCGAGCTTGGAGCGAATTGATTGGCCAATTGGCGGACCATATCGCAGCCGATTTGGCGCAACTTCAGACCCCTGACTAGGAGATCAACTCATGCACAGACTTCCTTCACTCGCAGCCGCGACACTCATTCTTGCTTCAGTATTCGCCGGCGCGGCGAGGGCCGACAGCTATGCCGACGCCGTGCAAACGTTCAAGAATGCCGGCGAAAGCGGCACCTTCTTCGCCAAGGCATACGGATATGCGGTGTTTCCCACCGTAGGCGGCGCAGGCTTCATCGTCGGAGGTGCGTTCGGCAAAGGTCGGGTCTATGTGAACGGAACCCTCACGGGCGATAGCACGATGACCCTTCTCAGCGCCGGTTTTCAAGCGGGCGCGAAAGCCTACAGCGAGATCATTTTCTTCGAAGACAAGCGCGCACTGGATACCTTCGAGAGCGGAGATTTTGAATTCAGCGCCAATGCCAGCGCGGTTGCGGTCACGGCAGCGGCCGAGGCCGGAGCTGGAACCAACGGCGTGAGCTCTTCAGCCGGCGTCGGCTCATCGAACACGGGCACCGCGGGCGGCGGATACGTCAACGGCATGGCCGTGTTCACCATTGCCAAGGGCGGCTTGATGTATGCGGCGACGGTTTCAGGGCAAAAATTCAGCTACACGCCGCGCGGCGGCGGCTGAAGGCGACTGCTCGGATAACGACCCGTCCCACGACCGGTCGGATGATTCGCGCGTTTGCGCTGTAATCGTCTGAAAACTCCCCGGAAGGGCCATGAGCTTGACACCCCATAACGACAGGCGTGCAATCGCAGCAGCCTGCGCAAATGCGGGATTCTATGAAGGGACTCCGGTACGTGAATCGCCCGTTTATATCGCTGCTGTGCAGTATGTGCGTCGCCGCACAAGCGGCGCCTGCGGCCCAGGACGGAGCTGCGTCGGCGGCGGCGGCCGACGTGCGAGTGTACGTCGCCTACGCGGATAATCGCACCACGGCAACGTTCTTCCCGAATCCCTGGGACAACTCTGCAGATACGTATTTCGCGGGCAGCCATGGCCCTGCTTACGATGCCGGCGCGATCATGGTCGTGAACACCGGGACCACACCAGTCGTGCTGTCGCGAGGCGCATCCGTCGACGGGTTTGCGAATGGCAAAGTCTACCAGGTGTGGGACGCCCTCATTGCAGACGCGGGGCAGACGATCCCAGCCGGCGGCAGGCTCTTGCTGACTCAGACGAGCAACTGCACGCAAAGCAACGTCACGACCTGCAGCAACTTCAATACGGATGCGTCGACGAGCGGTTCGACACCGACGACCGACATCCCCGTCATTCATCTCACGCTCAACGGCGTCGCACAAAGTTTCTCCGACACCGCACAGATTCTGAACACGGGCGGCATCAATGTTTCCACGACGCTGCATCGGAACGCATCCATGCAGTGGCGCCTGCTCGGCACGACCGGCCCGCTGTTCCCGGGCGGCAGCGGCGTGATGCCCGCACCGGTCACCACCGGACGCAACGACAACTCGAGAACCGGCCTTGCCCCCGGCGAGACCACGCTCAATACGACGAACGTCAGCGCGGCGACGTTTGGCAAACTCTTCGCCTACACGGTGGATGGCGCAATCACCGCTCAGCCGTTGTTCGTCGGCGGCGTACTCATACCCGGTCGTGGCCTGCACGATGTGGTGGTGGTCGCGACGTCAAACGACAGCGTTTATGCGTTCGATGCGGAAACCAATGAGGCTGGCGCCGGCCCCTTGTGGGGACCCATTTCGATGGGCACGGCGTCGCCGCCCTACGGCGTCGTGAGCACTCCCGTGATCGATCTTTCGACCAACACCATTTACATCGTCTCGAAGAACCTGTCCGCCGGCGTCGATCTCGCCGTGCTGCACGCGCTCGATCTGACATCAGGAGCCGAGAAATTCGGCAGTCCGGTCACGATCGCCGGCACGGTACCCGGTACCGGGGATGACGCGAACGGCGGCAAGGTGGCCTTCGTGTCCGAGCAAGAACTGCAGCGACCTGCTCTGCTGCTGGTTGGCAGCACGCTGTACCTCGCATTCGGCTCCATCGGGGACAGAAATCCCAATCATGGCTGGGTCTTTGGCTACCACGCGGGCGACAACCTCGAGCAGACGTCCATATTCAACACCACGCCGAATGCCGTCGGAAGCTGCAATGTCGATCCCGCCACCGGCAAGTGTCCGACCACCCCCTTCACGAGTTCCAGCGAACTGACCAACCCGCTGTGTCCTGGCGTCAAGAATCCCGGTTGGAACGGCTTCCTGCCCGCCGGTGGCAGCATTTGGATGTCCGGCGGCGGCCCATCCGCGGACGCCGGCGGTATCTATGTCACGACCGGGAATGGATTCTTCAGCGTGGCTGACGGTAATTACGCCGACTCGGCACTGAAGTTGCGGCCCGGGACCACGGGTCAGCTCGAGGTAGTGGACTATTTCACACCGGCCAGCCAGCTGTATCTCATGTGCCATGACGAGGATTTCGGTGCCGGTGCGCCCGTCCTGCTTCCGGGTACGAATCCCGCACTGCTGGTGCTGATCTCGAAGCGCGGCGATCTGTATCTGCTCAGTCGAACGACGGGGGAAATGGGCCACTACAACGATTGCAGCTCGCATGCGGTGTCCTGCGACCACGTCGTGCAAGCCATCGGCAACGCGCTCGAACAGTACGTGACGAGTTCCCCCGCATACTTCAATGGTGCCGTCTACGCGCAGGGCCAGTTCAACACGCTGAAGAAATTCAGCCTGCAGAATGGATTGTTCTCCCCCATCACGCCCACGGCGCAAAGCGCCGCGAAGTTTACCTATCCCGCCACGCCGAGCATTTCGTACGATTCGACCGCGGCGGATCCCGTGCCTTCCGGAATCGTCTGGACCATCGAGCGCCGGATCGGCAGCGCCTCGATTCTTCACGCTTACACGACGGACACCTTGCGCGAAATCTACCGCAGCGATAAGCAAGGCACTCGCGACACGCTCGGGACCACCGGTACCTTCACGGTGCCCACCATTGCGGCCGGCAAGGTGTTCGTCGGCACCGCGACTGCGCTGGTCGTGTACGGCGGCCGTTTCTTCTGATCAAGGACTATGCTGCCTTCGGGTGGCACAGAATGTGATTCCCGGCGTGTACCGCCGCGCACTTCTCGACTACAGTGCTGCGCCCGCGCCCTGGATAATCTACGAGTGTTTCGAGCCAAGAGGAAAAATTCTCGGCGGCTATGCCGGACTGGATTCGAGCTCGCCTGCGGTTTGGCGGCGTTCGTGTTCGCTGGCAATTCCATGGGAGGAGAAACCACGGCACGGGTTCCGACCTTCACGCGAGATGTTGCCCCCATCCTGTTCCAGCACTGCGTGCGCTGCCATCGTGTGGATGGCGTGATGGCGGATCTCCCTCTGAACTCTTATGGATCCGCCTCATCGAAGCTCCACGAGATACGCGACCTCGTTCGCCTTGGGGAGATGCCGCCTTGGCCGGCAGATCCCGCTGCAAGCCTGCCTTTTAGCAACGACCCCAGGCTGAAACCGCGCGAGATCGCCACGATAATGGCTTGGATCGACGGGGGCGCGCCGCAAGGCAATGAGACGGACTTGCCGTCGGAGCCCACATTT
>Ga0116231_10003233_pt1 | contig 33999 bp, 24 predicted proteins | sample S1TSphgellanicum_2_FD_89695 | JGI IMG/M metagenome (GOLD analysis project Ga0116231, IMG submission 89695) | Host-associated microbial communities from peat moss isolated from Minnesota, USA - S1T2_Fd - Sphagnum magellanicum MG | ecosystem: Host-associated > Plants > Peat moss > Unclassified... | reverse complement strand
GACTCTTTGGATCAACTCCAGATGAAGAAGTGGCAAGTGTCATCATGCTCACAGGACAGCAGGGAATGACATTGAACCGTCCTGCAGGCCGTCGTGAAATGTTTTGTAGCTCCACCTTTGCCTTGAATCCTAAATTGCTGCAGCCACAAAATCAACATATGGATCTATCCATCTATTGATTGATCAATTCTTACTATGTCCAACTCACTAAACTTCTGCAGGCAATCTGCAAAGTTGGAAGGACTCAAAACAAAAGCTCATGTTTTTGTGGCAGCTTACCAAAAACTGTGAGAATTAAGCAAGGAGTTTTTTCATTCTGATCAGTAAGGAGATCTGCACCTGGAATTATTATTCTAGAGTATGTTGTCTAGGGATTGAGGAGGATCGAGTCTTAAAAGTAAGGTATTGTGCAATTGGTCTACTACTATGATCTGAAAGCAGATTGAGAGCAGATCCAGGAAAAGGTGGCTTCAACATTTGGGTGCTTCAAAGAGTCAAGGTTCAGAGGGGAAATATTGGTTGAGAAATGTGATGATTGTCGGGAAATTTTTCGGGTCTAGGGGTGACAGATCTCACCCGGTTTTCTTGAAGAGATAAAGCGACCCAGCATGCTCCACCGCAGTGACGATGGTGATGGTGATGATTGCGTTGAGGAAGAAGAAGAACAAGTGCCATCCACACTAGTAGCATCAACACCCTCCATTCTCTCTCTCTCTCTCTCTCTCTCTCTCTCTCTCTCTCTCTCGCTTGACCTTGGAAAACAGACACACACACACAAGAAAGCAAGCCTAATTCACAGATTGCAGATCAGAGAACTTCTCTTCAAAACAACAGTCGCATACCACAAATCTGATAGAAATCTGTTTTGCCCATCAAATATCTCACTCTAATTGCCCAGACTTTTTTCCACAAAAAAGCCAGAGAAATCCCAACTGCAGATTTTCGGCCATCTCCCTCCATCCACTGTTTCTCCCTAAACCCTAAACCGTTCCAAGAACTGCAACCTGAAACCTAAACCCTTTTGTTTTCCTCCCTATTTTCTTTTTCTTCTTCTTCTTCATTACTTAAATTTTTCTTCTTGTTTTCTTGTTTTTTTTCTCTTATGCAACAACGAGCTCATAGGGTAACTTGCTCCTCTTTATTTGTTTGTTTTGCAATGGAGTTCATCAATGCGTTTTTGGTGTTCGAGGGGTGTGAGAGGGCCCTCAACACCTTTCTTCTAGCATCATCACCCCTCCTCCAAGCTTCAACAATCCTCAAAGTAAGTTTCATTCTTGGGAACTTTTTTTTTAAAAGTTCATGTGACTTCAATTGCAATTTTTTTTTTCTTTTGAGGTTCTTTTTGTTGGATATCAACTTCCTATCAAATTATTTAAGTTATTTTTATCAAGTTATAATTATTTGAAATATTCGTGTTACATGCATATACTTTTGGAATTACAAGATATGATAAGGAAATTTACTTAAATATCTATATTTAAGTTTAGTGTAAAATATTTCAATGCTTGAGATGATAGCTTTGTCTATGTGCTTTTTAAGGTAGGCAACATTTGCATGGGATGTTCACCTCCTATTTAAATTAGGCAAGAGTTTAGGGTTGGAACATAGGTCTATAACAACACATGTGATCTCCTATTTAGATTAGACAAAAGTTTGGGGTTGAAACATAAGTCTATAACAACATATGTGTGATCTTAAGGATAGGTGAAAAGCCAGTACTAAAAATTAGTGTTTTTATTATCTCTATCTTTTCATCAATTTGTTGTCAATTTTTAATATGGTATCAATGCGAGGTTGCTTTCGAGAAAGGAGAAATTGAAATGGTTTTTTTTACAATTCTTGGTAGCTTTGAAACATTGGGTGTGTTTTTATTTTTTTAATTTTTTGTTGAAAGTTTCAAAGTTTTAAGTGTTTTATTTTTGGGTATTATTCTACTCACAGTCATGACATTCACTTTTGATGTTCAAAGTATTGAGAAATTGAATGGCAACAACTTTCATACATGGAAGATGAAGATGGAATTTTTCCTACATGAAAAGGATTTGTGAAAAATCACCTTCAGAGAATTATTGTTATTAAAAATTGATTTGGAAATATTGTTCTTAACAAAAGCATTCTTAAACATCGTTTGTTTATAAAGAAAGACAAACTAGCTCATGGAACAATTCTTTAAAATGTTGTTGATTTTATGTTGCATCATTTAGCTTGTGCAAAAATTGCAAAAGATTCATGGGATAATCTTTGTGCAACATTTGAAAAAATATAGGTTGACAACAAATTATAACTATGTCAAGAGCTCTACAATCTTAAGATGGAGGAAGACACTTTAATGCAAATTTGTATTGACAAGCTTCGAATGATTGTAAGTCAATTAGTAAACATTGATCATTAAGTTTTTGATGAAGATTTGGCATTCACATTTTTAAGGAATTTGCCACCATCTTGCCATACCCTTATGGTTTCACTTAATATTTGCATTGATCAATTATCTATGGGGTTAATATGTGGACAATTATTGCAAGAAGAATTGTAATGTAAGCAAGAAATGCAATTTAGCCATGGTATAAAACATGAAACACTAATTGTTAAAAGTGATTTTTAGGAATTCAAAAGGGGTGTAGATTGGAAAAAGTTCAAGAATGAAAAGCAAAAGAAAAAAATGAACTTATTACAATTGTGACTAAAGGCCGTTTTGCAAGAAAATGTCACAAGAAGAAACAAGATTGAAAAACAAATTCAAAAGTTTTTCATAAATAATCATAATAAACAAAATTGAATTTCTTGTGATTGTTTTATCTATTTTTTCAATTTGCATGAATTCATGGTTTGTTGATTCTAGAGTTTTACAACATCTGACTTTTTGGAAAGAAATATTTTCAACTTTTAAGGAATTTACTTTGAATGACAAAATATTTATTGGAGACAATAATATGTTTAATGTATGTGAAAAAGGCATTATTTTCTTCAATTTGCCAAATGGGATTTTTAAATGTATTGGAAATGCGTTGTATGTCCCAAAATTGATAACAAATTTAATTGATTAGTCAATTAACAAAATAAGGCTTTGAGGTGAAATTTGAAACCATTAAATGTTGATTGAAATTTTTTGATCCAAACAAGGTGATTGTTGAATTTGTTTAGAAAAGAAGGTTATATAAGTTAGTTGGAGTTGCTTAATCATCGATTCCATAATATAACACAATTTGATTAAAGGGAGTGACTTGTGGCATAAAAAACTTGGACATGTTTATATGCAAACTTTAACAACCATGAAAAAAAATAACCTTGTTAAAGGCATAGATCTCGATGGAGATCATGACTTGAGTTTTTGTGATAAATGTGTGTATGATAAACACCATTAGACCTCATTTCTTTTGAGTGAAGGTTTTCATGCAAAAGAAATTTTTAGGATTTTGCACACAAACCTATGTGATCCCATGGCAACATCTCATGGAAAGCCAAAATCTTTTTAAACCTTCATTGATGATTTTTTGAGGAAAACATTTTTTAATACCATGAAAATTACATTTAGTATGTTGACAAATTTAAAGTTTTCATAATTTTGGTAAAAAATCACATGTTATAAAAATTAAAAAATTAAGGCAATTAAATGTGATGGAGGAAAGGAATATAACTCAAAAAAAATTAATACATTATGCAAAGAAAATGGCATTATAAAACAAATAACCATTCCATACATGTTACAACATAATGATATAGTTAAAAGAAAAAATTGAACACATGTTGAAATTGTGTGATGTACATTACAACATATGAAATTGAATCATAGATTTTGGGCAAAAGTAATGGCAACTATAACATATATCCAAAATTGAATCCCTACCAAAGCAACTTCCAACATGACACTAGAAGAAATTTAATGTAATATAAACCTTTCACAAGTCATTTTCATCTTTTTGGTTATGTTATATTTGTTCATGTGTCAAAGGAAGTAAGGACAAAATTGGATTCCAAAGGTGTCAAATGCATATTCATTGACTATTGTAAAGAAATAAAAAAATATAGATTATACAACCTGATAAGCCAATATGTTATGATTAGTCGTGATGTTATATTTTATGAATCCATAAACTTTAACAAGGAAACAATGGTTTCAAGGTTGGATTATGGATTAAAACAAATGGTTCTAAATCAAAAACTGAAAATGGAAGATGAAAGAATTTTTCAACAAGTGAAAGAAAGTCCAACAATGATTGGAAAATATGTGAATCTTTCATGTTTTTTTTTATGTTAATGTTGATGAACCCCATTCTTTTGTGAAGGCTTTCAATGGTGAAAGTTAATAACATTGGAAAAAGGCCATGAATTCTAAATTTCAGTCTGTATAAAACAACAATTTTTTTTTTTTTTCCACCCAATTGTAAACAAATGAATTGTAAATGTATCTTCAATATCAAATATAATGTTGATGGATTTGTCGCAAGACACAAGGTTTGTTTGGTGGTTAGGGGATTTACACAGGTTGAAGGTATTGATTTCAATGAAACTTTTTCCTTTATTGCATGAATGGAATCAATTTAAGTTGTGTTTGTAGTTGCAACCATTGAAGATCTTGAAATGCATCAAATGGATGTTAAAATTTTGTCATTATGAATGAATTTTTTTAAAATAACATATATATCAATAACCAAAAGGCTTTGTGATCAAAAGTAATGAGAATATGGTATATAAGCTTCAAAAAATTTTGTATGATTTGAAGTAATTTCCTTATGAGTGTAACCATAAAATTAATGCATATTTCTTATCTTAAAAGTTTGATAGGAATTTTGCCAACCATAATGTTTATTTTAAAAGAATTTAAAAAAACTTTTATGTGATCATAACTTTCTATGTTGATGATTTAATTTTGGCCTTTAATGACTTGATTTTGTTGAAAAAAACAAAAGGTAATTTCTAGAAGAAATTTAAAATGATGGTTCTAAGTGAGATTTAATATTACTTAAAGATATAAATAAATTGAATTTGACAAGACTAAATGATTTATTTAAACCAAAGCAAGTACATTGAAACTATATTTAAGTAATTTGGAATGGTTGAAAGTAAACCAATATAAACTCCCTTCGTGACCAATTGCAAGCTTTCGAAACATATGGGTTTTCAAAGTGATGGAGGCTTGGAAGTAATGTGGGCTATCTCATTTCAACATGTTATTGAAAGTTTCATGTATGCAATGATATGCAAAAGACTCGATATTGGACATATAGTGGGGGTTGTGAATTAGTTTATGGCTAATCTTGAACAATCACATTGGATTATAGTGAAACAAATTTTCATTATTTAGAAAGCACAATGGACTTTTTTTTATCTTTAAAATGAAACATCAAAGATGATATTATGGGCAAGGTGCATCTAACAAGAATGTTAACCATAACTGAAATTAAACACATTTTTGAAAAGAACATAAGCCATAGCCAAAGTTCAAAAAGGAACATAAAAGGGCCATGTTTAGTTTAACGAAAATGTAAGCCATAATTAGGGTTCCAAAAGGAACATGAAGAGCCAGGCACATTCTAACAAAAAATGTAAGCCATAACTAGAATTCAAAAAAGAACATGAAGTGCCACACACATTTTAATGGAAATATAAGCCATAGCTAGTGTTCGCAAAAAACATGAAAAACCATGCACATTCTCATAAGAATGTAAACCATAGTCAAAGTTAAGCATGTTTCAAAAGAAATGCAACCATATCCAAGGTTCCAATAAGAACATGAAAGGTTAAATGTGTTCCAAAAGGGGCGTTTATCATAACCTAAGAATTGACAGAAACAATATGGGCCAAATGCATTCCAAAAGGAATGTTTACCAAAGAAAATGTTCTAATGCTCAGTATTATGATATTGTTTATGGAGGCACACAAATGTGTGCCTATGGTGTTGCAAATTGGGCTAGTAATATTGATGATTGTAAATCCACATCAAGTTTTTATTATTATTGGGAAATTATGTTATTAGTTGGAATAATAAGAAACAAACCTTTATTGTTATGTCATCAACGAAAGTTGAATATATGGCAACTTCATAAGCAACAAGGCAAACAATGTGGCTTTCATCATTTTTTGGAAACATCAATGTTCCACAAATGAAACCCATTGTCATATATAATGACAATCAAAATTGTATATTTTCATTAAAGAACCCAATCTTTCATGCTCGCATGAAGCATATCAAGATTCATCATCATTTGGTGCAAAAAAAGACTTAAAAAGACTTTCTTAAATTGGTGTATTATAACACAAAAAATAGGGTTGCAAATATTTTGACCAAAGGACTTTCTATTAACAAACATGAATATTTTCAACATTTGATGGGTGTGATTAAGTGCACAACTTGATAGTTCATTGATTGAGGATGTTGGATATCAACTTCTTACCAAGTTATTTAAGTTATTTTTACCAAGTTATAGTTATTTGAAATATTTGTGTTACATGCACATACTTTTGAAACTATGAAATACATTAAATAAGTTTATTTAAATATATTTAGTTATATTTAGTATGAAATATTTCAATGCATGAGATGATGGCCTTAGCCATGTGCCTTTTAAGGTAGGTAACATTTGCATGGGGGTATTCACTTCCTATTTAGATTAAGGAAAAACTTGTGGGTGAAACATAAGTTTGTAACAACATATGTAAGATCCTAAGGTTGGGTAAAGAGCTTGTAGTAAAAATTAATATTTTTATCATCTTTATTTTCTCATAGATCCATTGTCAATTTCCAACATTTTTTTGTATTATTTAGTGAATTTTTTAATTTTCTTGTTGTAAAAGACCAAGTTTTTTTTTGGTAGAATGTGTTTGGCAAAGTAAAAGGTCCAAATGATTATGTTTGGAAAGTTAAAAGGTAAACTAATTTTTGATGTAAAAACATTCATATTCTAATCAATTTTATATTATTTCATCATTTAAATAACCATCTCCATTTGGAATATCAATCTCAACAAAATGCGATAATAATAATAAAATTTTTAAAGGTGTCACTACACCAAAACATGGTTTTCATGACTAAGAGATCTTGTGACTATTGTTCAAATATAATCATATAGTCATATTTGGATTTCAATCGTTGTCATTATTTTAATTACAACCATTATTAGGACTACATGACTATAAATATGACTATAGGTAACTATATGATTATAAATTATGACCACACAATTAATAATCATGTTGAATATAATTGACATTGTTTGACCAACTATTTTTTAAAAAACATTTAATGTAATTAAATTTAGTACAAATTCATTTACATTTAACCTAGGTTTGGTTTTGGTTTAACCTATTTTAACCTCTATATTTTATTTGATTGAATTTAAACCTCAAGGTTTAATGTCCTCAATTTAACTTTTAAGATTAATTTCCATTAAATTTAGTTTATAAGTTTCATTTAAGTAACTTCATTTAATCTATATATTTGTTCAATTTCATTTAGCAAATAACTTAATATTGCCCTAATTTTAAAAAAGTAATCCAATCCAACCAAATTTAACCAAAATAAATTAAATTAACATAACTGAGCCTAAATACTTTGAATTAACCAAATTTAACCAAGTTTTGACTACTTTAATTAAGTATCCAAAATTTACCATATTTTGCCTAAATAATTAAATATTGTCAATTTTTGCTTAAACATCTTAATTTTATCAAAATCTTCCAAGTTTAACCCAATTTACTTCAAATAACTTAAATTAGCCAATTATAGCTTAATTTAACCAAATTTAATTAAGTTTTGCCAAATTTTAGCCTACTTTAACCAACTTTAACTTAAATAACTTATTTTAGCAAAATTTAACCTAAATAATTTACTTTTGCCAAATTTAGCCTAACATAACCAAGTTTAACATAAATTACAAGTACTTTTGTTAGGTTTTGCTTATATAGTTTAATATAACCTAGTTTATCTAAGTATAGCCTAATTTAACCAATTACAACCAAGTTTAACCTAAATACCATACTTTTGCCAAGTTTAACTTAGTTTAGCCTAATTTAATTTAGTTTAGCCAAATATAGTTTAATATATCCAAGTTTAGCTTAATATTGCAAAGTATTACCAAATTTAACCTAATATAGCCTAATTTAGCCAAATATAGTTTAATATAGTCAAGTTAGCTTAATATAACAAATATAATTTAGTTTAATCAAATATTATTTTGTTTAGCCAAGTTTAGCCAAATATAGTTTAATATAGCCAAGTTAGCTTAATATAGTTTAGTTTAATCAAATATTGTTTAGTTTAGCCAACTTTAGCCTAATATAGCCAAATATAACCTAGTTTAGTCAAGTATAGCTAAGTTTAACATTAATAACCTACTTTTGCCAAGTTCAATTTAGTATAATATAGTTTAGCCATATAAAATTTAACATAGACAAGTTTAGCCAAATATAGCTTAGTTTAACCAAATATATTTTAGTATAACCAAGTTTAAAATAATATAATCAAGTACAGTTAAGTTTAACTTAAATAAACTACTTTTGCCAAGTATAACCTAATATAATTTGGTTTAGTCAAATATAATTTAGTATTGCCAAGTTTAGCCTAATATAATCTATTTAAACTTAGGTTAAACTTAAATAGTCTAGTTTAGCTTAAGTAGCCCCAAGGTAAACTAAGTTGTTTAAGTTTATCCTAAAAAGATCTAGCTTTGCTTAAAACAACCTATGGAAGCCTAGGCTAGATTGTTGGGTGGCCTAGGTTAACCTAGGTCAACCTAAGTCAACCTAAGGAATACTCACATATGGGTTTTTAAATATGCATTGGATTTTTTCACCAAACTTGCATTTAGGTGGGAAAATAAGGGCTAGCTTTTTGGACCAAAGATGGAATACCCAAAGATGGGTGGACAAATATGCATTGGATGTTGTGGTCTCTTGAATTTGAAATTTTCATATGTGGGTATTTTATTTTGGGATTGGGTCTTCAAGTACTCCAACTTTGAGTAATAATTCCAAATTATGCAATACCTACATATGGATTTTTAAAATATGTTTTAATTTTTTGGACCAAGCTTGCAATACCTACATGTTGGGTGAGAAAATAGGGGTTGGTTTTTTTTTTATCAAACTTGTAATACCCAAATTTGGATCACAAAATATAACTTAATTGATGTGGTTTTATATGCGAATATTGCATTTTTGGATTAGGGTTTCAACTATTCCAACTTTGCATAGTAATTGTGAAAATATGCAATATTCACATCTTATCATTGAGGAATTCATAATATTGAGATAGGTTAATGCCTATGTATGCAATCCCACCTCCCAACTCCCCCATAAATGGGTATGTGAAAATGTCCCTTCAAATTTCAACGTAGGTTTGATTTTAATCAATGTAAAAGAGGTGCAAAATGTCATAATTGTTTGTTGTTTCCCTAGTTTTAATCTATTGCCTATTATTTAATTAAATTAAGTACATACATTAAATGGCCCAAAGTAGAAGTGGAGGTTTAGAACCAACATTAAAAAATTGCCGACAATTGCAATACTTGTAGTTGGGGCTAATAGTTAAAAAAAGAAAATCCCAATTTGAAATTTGAAACTTTAGCTACGTGTGTTTCATTTGTCACTATGATTGCACATTTAATGTTTATAGTTTGATAGATAAAATTGAATCCTTTTTGTATGAAATGATTAATTAAATAATTTTTTTTACATGTGTTGAAATTTTTGATATACAATTGTCATTTCAACCTATTGTTATGTTGTTGACCTTCTATTCATTCACAACATAGCAAGTTGAAATAACATCAAATTGGTCATGACATCGAAAAGAATTTTGCATCATATTTGTATTTTGGACTTGAATTCCCTTCATGGATTCTGTGAAACTTTCTTTTGCATGACTGTGAATTTACAAGATCATAAAAATAAGCATTTATAAACACACTATGAAACATTTGTTCTATTCACAAAAACATGTATGTACACGAACCAACACACTTACATTTCATACACACAAAAGGAGACACACACAAATATCCTTCAAGTGAAAGTTTTAGAAAAAAATAATGCCTATTGATGCATTAACAAAATGAATGCTTATAATAACGAACTTTGAACATATTTTTATAAGCCCCAAAATTGAAAATATTTCAAATATTTTGCATGTGGTTGCTTACAAATAAATTGTCCAACTTCTAAGGAGGATAATAACATATGGTCTTAGCACTAAATCAATTTATTTTTGTGGGCTATGCTACATATTGCATGTTATATATGCCATAATAATCATCACTCTCCATTGCCATTTCATCAACACAAATTTACACCATATTGTTATGTAAAAGTTAATCCCTTATGTAACTTAGTTAAGAACTTATAGAATGAACAAACTCTTGCAAATATAGAGTTGGCAAAATAATGGATCATCAATGACATAATGATGCAACAATCCATTGTCCATCTACACCACCATTGGAATAACAATGGTGTGTAACATGTTGCCCTCAATGAAATTTTGAATATTTTATTTGTATATGGGTTTGTAGAAATAATTTTCGAACATTTGGGTTGGAATGCATACATTTGTTATTACTATCTTTGAAAGAAAAATCACCATGTTTTGGTGGATGTCATGGACAAGAATGGAGCTTAAATTATGTTCAATACACAACTATTGCTTGTCAATTGATTGACACATTTGACACATGAAGCATGCACAAATTCCAATATGGTTAATGACAAATGCATAATATAAACATAAACATTAAGAAAAAAACCTTTCCCATCCATGAAATGCCTATTTTATTCAAATCAACACTCAAAACTATGTTTATTTTGAGTATTGCGAAAAAAAAGTAGCAATGTTTTGATCATCTAGAAGATTCTCTTTGCAAAAACAACATTCCCAAATAAGTTCTCCTTAAAGAACCCTTGTTGATGTGTAGCAAATGCATTTTTAGCAAATTGTGTCTACAAAAATGTGAAGACCTATGTGATCCCAAGCTCAAATATGTCTCAACTTCATCACAAAGCTGAAATTCTAATGGACACATTTCATTGAAGTTGTTTCTAATTTGAGCTTGTGACATGATCCAATAGTTAATGACTAATTAAAATGACATTTCGTCTTCCAATTCTCCGCCTCCCACTTCATTGTCTTGTGCAATAGCTCCTATTTCTACCATTATTTTTCAAGCCTTCTTTTATACAGGGAAAAGCAAAAGCATGTGGAGAAACTGTAATGGGTTTATACTATTTCATAGAACAAGAAAATAAGATGGAATGACATAGTTCTCCAGAAGCCACTCCAAAAGTTCAAAACAAACCTTAGAAACACATTGAGTTCCTTAGCATAAGATAATTCCATGAAGAAGTACAATGCATACATATACACTTTCACATAACAAGACAATAAGATAGATTAACATCAACAAATCCAAAAGCCACTTCAAAAGGTTCACAACAAAAGCTTTAGAAACAACATAATTCCTCATTGATGATAAATCTCTTGATGTTCCTGAACAAAATCAAGCTTTAAAAAACTTTGCTTGGATTGATACAAAACTTGCATTGGGTACAGGACCTTGTATTAAATCTTAACACACTTGCAGCAGCAGCAGCAGCAGCATCTTCCACCCCTCTTGTGGGTAGCGGGGCGGCTGGCCAGGCCATTTACATTAAAACATATCTTAAGGCAAAAGAAGAATTATGGAAACTCAAATATTTCACCATGCAAATATATAATCTTCAAGAAATCCCCTTAAAAGAAACCAAAAATCCTTCAAGATATTACAACTCTATAACTAATCTCAAGTTTCAACACAAGCCAAAAATATCATCTGTCAAAAATCCTCATATAAAAACAGACCTATTCTTACCTAGGGACCAAAATCCATTAAGCCATTATACTCTGTAATGAATCTAAACATAATATCCTTGCCTTGGTAGGCAAGGCCAACAAACCAGACATATCTCTCTTAAGTAAAGACCATCTTCACCAGGAGTGCTTAGTACATGGCTCTGCACTGGAAATCTTGGATGAGTTGTTGTAGCACTCATATGTAGTGTGGATACATTAGAAGACTCCTGTGACCGTAGAAAAATGCACATATTCAAGGGCCTAGAGGAGGAGGAGGAGGAGGAGGAGGAGCTCTGGAAGAGTCTGATGAATACAGTCAGATCGTATTTATTGATTGCTCCCTGTTTCTTATGATTGGTTAGATAGTTTGATTGGTCCAGGTGGGTTGCTATTACTCGTCTACCACCTATTTGCAGTCGCAGTTTTAATTTTATGGGCGGTGCTGGAAAGAAAAGTATTTACTAAGACTTGTATGTGAGAAATATTTTTGCAGACTCAGGAGTGAGCACCATTGGAGATGCTCTCTAAACTTGTGATTAGAATCATGTCTTGAGGAGGAAGAGGAGGAGGAGGAGGAGGACTCTTGAGGATTCTTGCATGTTCAGAGTTTCAAGATTGCAAAACCATCAGAACAATACTTGTACAATCACTGAACTACCACCATAAGCCCATTTAGGGTTTGTTGCTGCCATAGCCTCTCTTATGGTCAAGTACCTGAGAGTTAGCAGAGAACAAGAGAGGCAGCAAATAACTTATGTGGGACTTTTATGTAGTCCCAAAGAAGTGCAAAAGAAGGCAAAAGAAGACACGGATCCAGACAAGGAAAAAACAAAGGCGTATCTAATATCCTCCAGAGGAAACTGGAAACCCTAAGGAAAAGAAACGCTACCTTCTAAGGGCTTTTCTTTCTTTCTTTAGCTCCAGGAGGACGAACGAATCACGCGTTAAGTCACGAAGAAGACGAACTTCTTCTTCTTCTTCGTCTTCTTCTTCCGCGCGAAGTGACCTTTTTTCTTCCAAAATTTTTTGCAGGATTTTCTTCAATCCATCGATCGATCGATCGATCGTGTGAGTTCGTTTGTTGTTTGCAAGCAAAGGCTTTCCTTCAAATCATTGCAGATAGCATTTCTTCAAGACTCGGAGCGGATATCACCACACTTTGTTCGTCGCGTAGACTTCATCACGATACGGCAGGTAGTCAGGCAGGCAGGAAGGCCGGGCCGTTGCGATGTCGGCTTTGGATCCTTTCTATCTCGTCAAGGAAGAGATACAGGACTCCGTAAGTGTGCCTACTTCTCACGTTCTGTTGTTGTGTGTGTGTGTGTGCGCGCGTGTGTGTATGTGTGCGTGTTGCTGTGTGTTTGATTTCCTTTCTACCTCCGTGTCTTGAGGAGTCCATATTTTTTGTTTTGCTATGTTCCAGTTTGAATCGTATTGTTTTCTTTTTACGGAGAGAGAGAGAGAGAGAGAGAGAGAGAGAGAGAGAGAGAGATGAATCAGACAATAATGTCGATGTTTTGCTCCTGCAAGAATAGGTGATAAATGGCGCAATGCGCGATCACTGAGAGAGAGAGAGAGAGAGAGAGAGAGAGAGAGATCGTTTTCCAAAGCGTCATGTGGTCTTGTACCAGGTGTGACTAATCTCAAAGAGAGATGGTTGTTGAAACTGAGAAAGCAGATGCATTGCAACCAGCGAAGAAGATGGTTTCTGATGGGAATAAAGAGCCAATTTGTTGTCCACTGATTGTATGCAGGTGAAGGGATTGCAAGCCACCTTTACGCGTTGGGAACGGCTACCTCCATCTGCCACTGATCGCATAGTGCTGAGCAAGGAACTTCTCTCTGGCTGTGAAAGCATTGAATGGCAGGTGTGGCTGAAGTCAAGATGTTGCAAAAGTAGTGATTAGCAATAGGTTGAGGAAGGGTCCTTGTGTGAGAAAGCAATGTACTATTAGAGGTGCTTTTTAGGCAGCTTTTTTCCTCAGATTTCAGAGTTGGATTGTATGACTCGTGATGTTACTTGTATGACTGGTGCAAAATTCTGAAAGATGCGGAGGGAATGGGATGATATCATTGCAATTCAGGTGGAGGAGTTGGACCGGGCAACAGGAGTAGCAGAGAGAGATCCAGCACGTTTCAGTATAGATTTGGTGGAAATTGAGCGGCGGAAGAAATGGATAGCATCTACATTCAGTCAGGTTTTCCTCACTCACATGTTGTTGTTACACTGTTTTCTTCTCGACTCTTACAAAATGTTGATCATTTATGCCATGATGAGCAGCTGCTGCTGTCAAATAGGGGATTTTTTGCTGCAACTTTGGAGGTGTGGACGATAATACACAAAGCTCAGGCATTGGAGTGTGAAAGATCTCTCACTATGCCTTCTTGACCTTCAGAGGAGCCACCACTGTTGCTAACTCTCTACATGGCTGGACAGCGCTTTTTCTGTTGATTTTACATTGCTGCTGCTGCTGGAACTAATGTTTGTCTGTGGTTTCAGGTCCACTCTATCAGACAGAAATTGCAAACTGCAGCTGAGAATGGATCAGGAATAAGGCCAGGTATTGCTACAAGTAATCGAAGAGAGCTAATGAGGATGGATGAACATCCTTTACCAAAGTCAAATCATACAGCTGACAATGGCTTTGTCACTGATGAGTCTGGTCGACAGGCGCTCATCATGAAGTGAGTAAGCCCCTTGTCAATCTGCTAGTAGTGTATAATGGACTTCCACTTGCTTTGGTGTCTGGGGTGTAACTTGAACTGATCTCCTAATTTGAGTGAGACAATTTCAGATTGGTGAACAGTAGCATGTCACCTCCCTGATGTGCAGAGCAGATGACATACTTCCCACTGTACTGAAGGACATTGTAACTTTGGTTTCCTTTTTGATTAAAGTTTAAACCCTTGTCCCTCTGTTCCTCTTCCTCATCTTTCTTTGCCTGTTTTTAGGGTTAGGGTTTCATCTTGTAATGATGTGTAACTAGTTTCTAGTTGTAACCTGTACCTTCATCCCTTAGGGTTTTGGCTACAGAGATTATAACAGGAGACTGGTATTTTGTTTCCTCTCTTATGTCTCAAGGTAAGTTCTCTATTCTTTTCCTTTGGAGGTGTAGTGTATACTTCTTTTGGTTTTTGAGTTTGCTCCTCCTGACCTGGGTCTCAGCATTTGCCATGTCTGGCAATGCACTAAGATATTGAGCCTATTTATTAAAGGAAAAGTACCTTGTTCACCTCCATCAAGCTCATTCTTCCTAGGTGGAGATCTCCTTATGTCAGTTTTGTCCTATCCCATATGGATAGCATAGATTTTTCTTCCAATTTATACCTTCTTGGTGTTTTAGATTGTCTTCTCTACAGTTAGAATGTTTTGATCTCTCTTGATTGCTTGTATTTACGTCCAAACTTCAGGTCAAGAGTTCTTCAACTATATAGAGAAAGGAAGGTTGCACAATGATTGTGATTGTATTTGTTTCTTAATGTTTGTTAATACCCATCAAGCATTGGGTCTCTCTTATTTCTTTCTTTCTGTCTTGTCTATTGCTGTGTTGCTGGATCTGAAATCCCCATAAGGAATTCAGTCTTGCTGTTAGTCATCACTAAAAGTGATTGTAAATGTGAGGTATTATCGTTGTGCAGAAGGATAAATTCGATTCTCATGGATACTGATCTTTGAACTTCTACCCTGTTAGACAGTCTACAGATGAAAGTTCTAGATCTGTAGTTTACACCACACCTGGTTGTTTGATTCCAGGGAACAGGAAGAAGATTTGGATGACCTGAGTGAGACTGTAATGAGGTTGGGGGGAGTTGGACTAACCATTCATGAAGAACTAACATCACAGGTAATATCTATGCTCATGGGCTGGGAGCCAGCATAGTTGATCATCCTTGCATGGTGTGGGATACTAGAGTGAGCATGTAATCTCAAGAAACAGTTCTCTTCTTTTCTCCCTGCTTCCTACATCGAGGGTCTGCTGAGCATCAATCTCTGTGGTTGTATGTACTGTTTTGAATGCCATCATAGCATAAAAGGGTTTCAGAGGCTCACATATAGAGGTGGGTGCTGATTCTGGCAGGGAATATTGATTGATGAACTTGGCAATGACATGGATAGCACAGCCACGCGCCTTGACTTCATACAGGTATAGCATCTATCACAATACCTTCCTGTTCACAGTGATCTTGCATGAAAAGCTTAGTTAAGCCAGGTGGAGCTCTAATATGTTGTGTGCCCTTCTGAGTCTTTGTGGAATTTCACTGTGTCCAGTAATAAAGCAGGAGAGTTAGAGAGGAGAAATGTGCTTTTGGTACAGTGTCCACCTCAATAGAGACTGTCATACCTATATGTATATCACTTAAATTGCAAGATTAAAATGGAAATATCTGCAAAATTTGAGCATACTGTCTGAAGAAGACCCTCTGTAGACAGGGAACAAAAGCTAACCATCTTGATGGCCTAGGTCAGAATAGGCCCTTAATGATTTCTAACTCACTGCATGTTCTTCTAAGGCAAGGACACCTTGTGTATTCAGGGCAATAGTTTTGCTTCAAAAAAATAGGCTAGTTTCCCAGTGCCAGTCTTGTTTGATTTTAAATGGCATACTATCCTGCCTTTTAAGGAATTGACATCATGGTTTCTCTGTGTTGTTCTTTGGCTACAAACCAGGTAAGAAGAGGTCTTAGAAGAAGGGTCTCAAGAGTTGAGATGAGGTTTAGCAAAGTGGAGCAGCTCATGAATTCAGAGTTACAAATGAATGCTGACAGAAGCAAACTGGTTTTGGTTTTTGGGGGCTCGGTTGCAGAAACGAGTTGCCACAGTGATGAAGAAAGCAGGATGGAAGGGACAGGTCATGATAGTAGTTTTCCTGATTGCCTTATTACTTATCCTCACCTTCCTTGTGTTTTCTGGTTAATCTGTTGGTTGAGCTGCTAGGGTGCAGCAGATTATAATAAAATAGAAGACCAAATTTATGTGCAAAGGGCAGAGATACTACTGAGGCAAGAATTTAGGAGAAATGCAGAGAGAAATGTCACTTTCCAGCTCTCCTTTCAAGATGGTTTCTGCTCACAGCTTGGGGGATGATAAGACGAGATGTTCAACCTGTATACACTCTAACTACTATTGTGCACTGGATTTAAATTTCTAAGAAAAGATATGTTTCTGGTTTACACCCACAAAATTGGATAAAAAATCTTCAAAACAAAAACTTGGTTCACTGACTTTATTTGGGGTTTTGGTAAAAGGGCCTCTATTGTTGCATTTGACAGGAATACACTTGTCCTGTGCATTTTGGCACCTCAAAACTGCTTTCAGACTTCCTGGGAGGTGGGGGGCACCTGCCAAACTCGGGTTCTCTGTTCTTTCCTCCTTGAATTTCATGCCCTCAAATTCTGCAACTATTATTTGTTTATTTTTCAAAATTTGGGTCTTATTTTTCCCCCAGTTTCCAACTGTATTATCTCTGCATGCCATTTCCATATCTTGCTTCTATACAAAGAATCTCCTCAAATTATTGCCTTTTCTTTGTGGTGCTTTTGCTTTATGCTTGTGCTTTGATCTCATGTTTGACATATTGAAATAGTGAGCTGCAGCCTCTGGTTCTTGTTCTTTGATATTTGTTATTGTGACTTAGCACTTTTACACTTTGAAATGGGCAAATTAAGTGTTTTTCTAGTTTGTTCCTCCCCCCTTTGGGAAGCAATTGTGTGGTGAAAATATCAATCAAATATATTTGGAAAAATCATCTTACGAACTGTGATTTTTATTCCCAGAAAATTTGGCAAACCTACTTGGAGTGCATTTGCATTTTCTTTTCCTTTAAAGCAATGATTGCACATGAATGCCATTTATTCATTCAAAATTTGCAAAACTAAATATGAGGTTCACAGTAGTTAATGAATCCTTTCTATTTTTCATAAGAATTTCATTCAAATATTAAAAAGCTGCCACCATAGCATTTTTACCAAGAAAGGGTGTCATTTAGGTTTTGTTTGTAAATGCTGAGAAGGGAACAACCTCAGCTATCCTTTGTAGTTTTATGAACCAACTAAGGAAAATAATTAATTATTTTTTCATTTCATGGAAATTGAAAAAAAAATGTCCTTCAATTGCTATGAAAAGGCCAATTTCATTAGTTTTAACTTGTGGGTCCCCTTGTGTTGTTGGCCAAACAATATTAAACCTCTTGTAGGGTTGCCCCATTTCAATACTACTCTAGTTGAATTGTGTTACCGTTGCAAAACTTTATTAATAAACACATTGTAGATCTAGAAAATGTACAAGAGAAAAAGAAAAATGAAAAGGATTAATTTACAGGACGTGAAGTTAACACAAACTAGATGTCAAAATCTCTCTATCTCAACAACCGACCACTTGTAGGAGGTTAGTCGTGGTGATGGGGGTGCATTTTGAAAGGTTGGACGTCGAAAAGTAGTTAGACCTACCACTACTACTCGACTTAAAACAAAGGATGCTTGTATCTTTTGTAATATAATTGAGATTTTTTGACGAAGAAAAGTAACCCAGATAGAAAGAGGAGGGCCTTCTAACATTGACACACGACATTGACACAATCATGTAAGAACACATTAACTTGTTTATCTAAACATCCAAAGATTTCAATTGCTAAAGAAAAGAAATGAATAGTGGGGTGTTGGTTGCAATAGTTCCTTTTCTGGCTTGAGCTACTTTGAAGGCAACAACTTTTTGGGTTCCACAAGATCAACAAAATAGATCCGTTCATCTTGGATCAACAATGACAACATTGATTAGGATATGAATTCCATATTTGGTGAACACAATGTCAATTCATTGATGAAAGGAGTGGAATGTAGTTGGAAGAAACATGTGTAGTTGTTCTCAGCCCACATGGAAGTCAACATTTCATGCAATGGCAACAAAAGTGTCATGAACTACATCATGGGTGCCCATGCATTCATTGCCATGGGTGCAACGTAAAAGGTGGACATTTGTAACATCGATGGGATGTGTGCACACGTATTGAAGGATATTTATAATTGAAGGATGTGGTAATCCAAGTCACATTCAAAGCATTATGGAGAAGGATGGGGAAGATAATCGAAAGGCTAGGAAGGCAAATCGAACTATAGGCTTATCACAAGGTTGGAAAATGATAAGATTCAAACACAATGGGTCTCAGATATCTTGTTGGAGAACATGTTGGAAAGGGTATGATGGTCCAAATGCTTCAAGATGGAATCTTGAAATCAAACCATTTATTGTTTGACAAGTTGTTTAAAAGGAAGAAAACACATTCATGTTAGGGGCAGTAAGAGATTACAATTCGTTTTGAGGCGTTGTTGTCAACTTGTGTTAAGGCTTCAAGAAGGATGGGACATTGATCGACCATAAACCTAACAATTCTGATGAAAGTTATAAGGGCCCAATTCTTTAAATAGACTATTGGGGTGATGGTGGTTGTCAATATGAAGTCAATGGCACCAAAAGCTATTAGGAAAAAGGTTTGTTTACATGCTAAAAATCATTATGGGCTATTAAAAGATTATGGACCCAAAAGGTGCCTAAACATTTGAAGGAGGGAAAAATCAAAGGAAGTAAAAGATTTCTATGAGGGTGGAAGATAAAAGCGTAATATATATGACGGCCATTGCATGAAACATAAAGTTAGAATTCCAAAGGCTATTTAAACATCACCCATTTTAAGGAAATGATCAACATGCCGAACATCTTCCAATAAAACATCTTTTGATGGAGGCAAATGTGAAGGATGAAATACCCAATGGAACACCCAAAACCCTAATTCCTTTTGATGGGGTGTTGAATAAGGATGGGGTGTCAAAGTTAGGTGCCAGATCAAAAGGGGACCATGTTGCACATTTCTAAGGTTGGTTAAAAAGATCTATCCTGTGAAATTCAATTTGGAAGTGCTCATATGCAGATGATATAATTAAAAGGGGGCTTATGATGTGAGTATCATCTACAATAGATGGAAATAAATAAAAGGGGAAATGACTAATTGTAGAACATGAAGCTTTAAAATGAACTAGAATAAATAGTGCCCCTCCCAAGGGATTACCTTAAGGGGTTCCCATGGTAGATGGGATGACTGTGACCTCGCTTTCACGATTATAGTGATTATAAAACATGGGAGACTCAAATGCATAAAATGCACGAACAAAAGGGATGAGTTGTATGATGTCCCAACCTATTGCACAAAGTTTTTGAATATGATTATTCTTAACACCAAATTGAAAACATTCACCACATCCAACTAAAGAACCACCCAGTTAGGGTGAAGGTCCAAAATGCACTTGATACCATGGATCATAGTTTCACATCCATTCTTGGTTGCAATTCCAAATTGTTGTGGGGAAAAATGTGTTACAAAGGCATCACAAAATTGAAGGCATAAAACATGGCTTGTGAGTCAATACAGTGTTTCCCCCATGGTGATGGGATGAATTACATTTGAGGGCTTGGTCATGGTTAAAAGGCAAGCCATTTCAAGGATATGTGCAATTTGATGTGAGATGTAACCTTGTGCAATATGGGAACAAAGTTGAAATAATTGTGGGAATCCATTTGCAAAATCTTATGGGTGAAAACAATCACGAAGGTGTTCAAAAACCATCTTAGAAGGATCATTTGTAAATAAATGTGGCATTTGTTGGAATGCCAACTTGAAATAGTCAAATGAAAGTGTGAGGTCTTGGTCTAATTTGTGGTTTTTTAAGAAAAGTGGGAGAAAGTCATTTGATTAAGGATGTAAAGTAGAGAGAATTAAGGTGGTGTTAAAGGATGTGGGTGCATGAGATAATGGTGCCAAAAACAAGAGCTACTTGAAAGTATTCCCTTACACATCCAAGGACTAAATTATGGAGAAAACATTTATGAGCTAAAGGATCATGTTGGGGAAGAGGCATTAAGTTCAAACTTGTCATTATAACTTGGGCCTATAAAAAGAATTCCTCTTACATGTTTTTCCACTCATTTTTTAGAAAATGCTTAAATTGGATTCATGTTTCCTTCCATGAGGGGGTAAAGTAAGACACCATTGGGGTGACAAAAGGATCAAATGCCAAACAACCATATTATAAGGGTCTTGTGTTAGCTTATTTAGTGGAAAATGAAAATGTCACTTGTACATCATGCCAAAACATGGTAGGGATGTGATTGTATAATTGAAGATGACAAAAGCCAAGATGGAAGGATCCAATGACATCTAATGCCAAAACCCAAGCCCATGTTAATGATGGCAGGTTAGAAGTAAAGGAAGGTATTGGGATGAAATGGTCATGTAGGTTTAGATTAGATGGATTGGATGTTTAACATGAATGTTGGTGATGAGTTAACCTTTGAAGAGTAAATTAACACCCACAAGTGGGGCAAGAGGCTTTCGGTGGAGGTTGGCATGTTGGGAAAATTAGGGTAGGTTGGGGGGTCTGATCATGGGCAACTATAAGTGATGATAGAATGGAAGGGGGAAAAGGTCTTACATGTGCATTATTTAGGGGGATTAGGAAAATGTTGTGTTGGGGTTTCACATTTACACAAAGGGCTGAGGGGTTGGTAGGGAGAATTAGTGGGTGGTGCATGAGTTGTTAAAATGGTATGGGGGGTTGGTGAGTGGAATATGGTTTGCATAGGAAAGGTAGTTGAACTTGGGGTTGTGGTGGTGTGTAAAAGGACAAATGGATAATGTGAATTACAAAGTTCAATGAAACATGATAAATTAAGGGACATGGGATGTTTTGTGCCCATAAGGAAAGAGGTTTATTAGGAACGTAATTACAAAAAAAACCCCACTTTCTAAAAACTACCTATTTCAACTTGACAATTTTAAATCTATAGAGCCAACCACATAAAATAAATAGATCAAAAGGAAAAATTTTAAAAACCATGACAAACAAGTAAATTATATTTCAAAGGATAATTGGACCCTAACTTTGCCATAATTTTGGACACCATCAACTTTATTTTACTATGTTTAGCACAATTTATACACTTTTGAAATTTATTGTGCAAAGATTAAGGGCTTAAAAACTTCTAATTTTTTATTCTTTGGACTACCCAACTAAAGTAACACCTAATTTCAATATATAAAAACACCCTCAATCCTTTGCTCAAAAAAAAGCCCTAGAAAACATATGATTGGTCTATATTTAACCATTATGCATTAACATGTTCACACCTACAACACATTCTTTGATTTCTTTTTCTTCTTTTTCCTTTGTTATTTCTTTAAGATTATGATAAAAATTGGGAAAACCAAGACTATGGCAAAATCGTTTATTTTGTGGTAGAAACCTTATATTGTGCTTAACTTGTAAGTAATAACTAGATTTTTGGTGATAAAAAAAACTTTTTGGGCTTGACATAAACGTAAAGGAAAAAAAAATGACCCACCACAAAACAAAACCCAAAAAAGAAAATTTACACAAAACCCACCCTCCTTTGGCCTTTTCACCTTCGTTGCTTGGTTGCTTGTTGATGTTGTTATCATCATCATTTTCCTCCTTTGTCCTTGAAAGTGGTTGCTTTCATATGTTTTATTATGCCCCCAAAATCTATAAATTAAACTTACAACTAGTTTGTGTTTAACAAAAATTGGAATCAAACATGGGTCTCGTAACCCTTCTTTCCTTTTTCTTGAGTGCCCCCATTACAAATTTTTCTTTTTCATCCTTCTTTGCCTAACTTTTTGTCTCCTCATTTTATATGACACTAATTATTTAACATGGAAAACAACGATAATACTAAATGCCAAGCTAGTGCTAACATTGTCATTGCCATTCATGTTCCAAAGACCCTATGACTATCAAACCCTAACAACAAACTTTTGTTTGACACTTTATTAGGCTTAAATTATGAGATTTTATGGATAAAATTATTTAAATTATTTTTTTTTCAAAATTAAAAATCACTCTAAATTTGAAACAATAGCTTTTGCTATGTTGGTTTGAAAATTGTGAAATGACAAATGTGCACATTACCTTGTCATATTCCATTTCAATAAATATAATATTTTTGAATATTGAAAAAAGATTCTCTAATTTCCTTCACAAAAATGTATTTATGGAAAAAAAAATTGGAAAAATTTCAGCATTTTTAAAAATAATATAATTTGTGCTAATCACAAAGCCACCAAGGTACGGCATGTATAAATGATTTCCTTTTATATTTTTGGCTACACACTGAAAACCATTTATAAAAATTTGGTGATTTTTTTCCCATTTTTTTTGGAGTTTTGATGATTGAGAATCCCCTCCAAAATCACTTAAATTTTCAATTCAAGAATATTGATGTTGTTTTTTGGCAAATTTTCACCAATAAAAAAAAAAGTTAATATCAAATTGGCCTTTTTGTCAATCGCCTTAAACCGTAAAGCCAGGATGTAGGAATGTGCATACCAATGTTGTGGGTGTAAATGTATGTAAAAATAAATCTATTCATATAATTTTACAAAGTCCAATAAAACAAAGTGAATATATATTTTTATTTATATGATTTTACATAGCTATGTAAAAAAAAAAAAAAAGTGATTTTAATTTGAGGAGGGGAGATTTCATAATGTTTTTAAGATAAGCCAGCTAAATGGCCCATTGCAAAAAAATAAATCATCAAAATATACACCCAAAACTAATTCATATGAATTTGCAAGACGGTCTGGTCATTAAAGATATATAATAAAAATATCTATAAAGTAAGGAAAACAACACTAAAACCCTGAGTTTGATCATAAATAGGGCGAGATTAAAAAACATAAAAAACATTAGCATTCAAGGGTAGGGGGACCTCAGTTTTTGTGGTGAACCGAGTTTCACACCGTCTTTCCTTTTTCTTTACCGCCTCCTCTGCAGGTGCATGCATATATTTTCACTGCTCCTACTTGGAAAGCTACTATAATTAATCTTGAACCTTGTGCATTAAATGCTGATTTTCAGCATTTCATTCCCAGATTTAATAAAATTTCCTTACTTTATGGATACCCCTGAAAGAAGGGTTTGGGGTGAAAGGAGGCCCAAAGACAGGGTGACTTTACAAATAATTTTTGTATTTACACTTACACACCTCAAAACATTTACATGGGGGGCCATGTAAGTGTCTTTGACAAAATTTACACTGGCCTCGTGTAAGTGTTAAAAAACATATACACACTGCAACAGAATAAGTGTAACTGTACAAAATTTGAACGTGTAAATGTAAATGATTTACACTTACACTGGATTTACACGCCGTATATACGGCGCACAATTGTGGTGCATACCTATTCAACAACGGATGGATGATACTAGCTTAGGTTTGGTTTTTTCATCCGCTTTGAGATTGCGCTTTGTTGTGTGCGTTTTCTCTCCCTGCATCATGTGCTCTCTCGCACGCGTGGAACTGGGTCGGTCCTCATGCTGGCAGAGATTCGTGCCCGTCGTGGGCCGGATCGCGTCTTCCCAAATCGCAGAAGTCGGGGCTGCGTGAAAGTAAGATAGCTGCAGCTCGCTTCCCCCTTTCATTCCGCCCATTTTGGTTCAAAAAACGGTGTTTTCCGGCGAATTTCTGACCCTAAGGTATGTGTGATTTACTTGCTTGTTCCACCTTTCTTTCTTTCTTGCATTGTTTTCTCTGTCTCTCTCGAGTCTCCTCACCATGGCTGTGCTCCAAGCATTTCTTTCGCATATCTATTTCTCTTCTGTCTCCCTTCTCTTTCGTCTGCTTGTCACGGTATCAGCAAATTTTGGGTATGAGCAAAGTGTGCCAGGGATCTATCTCGGTTGCATCTGTGGGGGGATCATTCAGCTGAAACCAGTAGTGAGAATTACTTTTTCCTGTTTTTTTGCTTGGAGCTTTTCGTTCAGGGGTTTGAGCGGACTGAATGTGGATTCAGTGCAGAAACTAGGGTTTGAGCCTTTTTAGGGTTTTGGGCACTGTTGCTTCTCGCTGTACTGTTATTATATCGAGGTCAATTGTGCTTCCTACCTACAGTGTCCAAGTCACACTGTACTCCCTGAGAAGGAACTGGAATTCTGCTTCCTTGATGTTACAACTTTCGTTTCTCAGTTTTAGGTCAATACATACCTGGATGCTGGAGGTCATTGGTAAAGTTGCTGAAAGTTCTACTGAGAATGATTTAGCATCTCAAATGCAAAAGGTAAGTTCATCGTGTTATGAGATGGAGGTTTTGAAAATGTCATGTAGTTGAAGACTGCTGCCTCTCTGCCTAAAGGGCTCAATTCCTGGGGTTTGAGTTAGAGAGAAAACAACCTTTGAAATTCATGTTCCTGAACAAGAAGGTAATCCCCTGGAGCTGAATTATAATTGGGTATTATTGTTTTCTGCACTTGGTCTTACTGTACAAGCACATTGACCATGGGACCTTAACACATTGTTAGCATATCACAGATATGTGTTTTGCAGATGTACTGCATCCAATTTCTCACTGATGATATGTTCAGGATGCAGGAAGGCCCTACTACTACTTCTACTCTGTATGTAGGCCTCTTTAATGCCTTATGACAAGCTAGAGTGTAATGAAGCTTTACTCTCACAAGATTTTGGCTAGGTTGAAAGCAGGGTGCTAGCTAGCATATATCATGAACTTCTTCTTAGTCTCTTTTCTGAATAGATGTTTTAACTTGCCTTCTATGTTTGGTTCAATGTGTAGATGCATTGTTATGCGAAGAGTTGTGCATAGTGGGAAGAGCGGAAGTGCACATGGCAGCGAGGGGTCGTTGCCACAGTGGGTTTGAGAAGGAGAGGTTAGCCAGGGAGGCTTGATGGCCTCAGCCAGAACAGGCGTATTTGTTGATGACTACCTTGAGTGTAAGCCATTGTAGCATGCAAGTGTGTGCGTGTACGTGTGTGCTGCTATGTCTTTTGAGTGCTAGCTTGACATTCTTACGCCATTGCTTCCAGACATCCATATTTTTGTATGAATGTTTGCTTGGAAGTTCGAGTAGATAATTGTAGACTTACGTACACCCACCATCAGGAACTGATGAAGTCAGTGGGGGAGTAATGGCAGCTAGTTATCACCATTCATGATGAAGGTGAAGTCCATGCACTTTGTAAGCAGCACTCATGACTGCACTCAATCTTCTTTGTGTTTTCTGAATTTTGCTGGAACTAAAACAAGGATTACCTTGAAAGTGTTATTGTGGAGTTTTCTCTGCGATCTCATAGATGTGTAAGTTCTGCTTATGCTCAACAAGAACCCTAAAAATTAGATTCTTGCCAGAGATTGCATTACTGAGAGCCTCTTCCCAACGCCATAAGTACACTACTCATGTACTATATCATAACAGGCAAGTTTCCTTGAGGAGACATGTTATTTCAATGAGCAGGACTATGTTTAGCTGTGGGGTTGATTAAGTTATTGCATTGGAGCAGAAGTAAGGCTGCAAGGGACTCTATGTTGTATTTTCTGTGCTAAAGCAGTGTAATATGGGGGTGGAAAAATTGCAGATTCCAGCTCTCTTCCTGCGGAACTTCAAAGGCTCTTGTCCACTATGCGGGAGCTTGATGAGCGATCTCAAAGTACTCCTCTCTCTCTGTCTCTGTCAGATGACTGAAATATATAATTTACCAAAGCTAAAATTTTATAATGCTTTCTTTTAATCCACCAATAACGTCACTTAATGAAAGCAGAATGAGGTTGTATGCACAGTACAGGTTCTTTAGATGCTGGGTTTTGGCAGGTATGGTGGCGCAGTTGAGGGAGCAAGTGAGGGTTTGCCTGATGAAAAAGAGGGAGGGACCAGAGACAGACGAGACTGTAGATAAAATGCGGCAGCTAATTTACAGCAATCAAACCAATGCCTTACGCCTTTGCACTGAAAAAGTGCTGCTTGCTCAGCAGGCTTTTGATCTGGTGGCACCTCATTACAAAATCCCTTTTTCCAAGGATCTCTGTATTCTTTTCTGTTTGGTCTCTCTTCCATGACTCTGTTTCTCCTTGTCATACTGATCTAATCCAGTAGCTACCCTCTGCATACTGCAAGAAATATTTGTCTTTCTGCTCATCTTGTCTCTAATCACATTGTCTCTGTTTAAACAGGTTGATAGTCATGTAAAGCGGCTGGATGAGGATTTGGCTAGCTTTGCTGAGGATTTAAAGCAAGGTAGAGCTACTATGTGCTTGAAATCTGTTCTTTTCAGTTGTTGGGGTGCTCTTCCATGATGGCAAAACCTTGTTGGAGGTGAACTTTGATGTGGATACAAAAACTTCAATATGAATTTCAGGGTACTGTTTTTCATGTTTCAACTTGCATGTCTATTGTTGATCTGTTACGAGCATGGAACTGAGCACAAGAAGTGTTGGAGTGGTGTGGCAGAAGGGAAAATAGCCCAGGATGCACCAACAATCTTACCATCAGGAGCAAGGGAAGAGAAGAGAAAAGCCCATTTTTTCACTCCATTGGCAAAACGTGCGGATGCTAGGTTGGATAGGGACCGAAGCCTTGAAAAGGAGAGGGATCGAGAGAGAGAGCGAGATCGTGACAGCGAGTTGATGCCACCGCCTGGCAGTCACAAAAAAAAGAGCCTCCCACCACCGCCTGATATCGACCAGCCTATAGACCCTGATGAACCCACCTACTGCATTTGTGGCCAGGTTACCCCTGCTCAATCACCAGGCCTTTATTGATCAATTTCAAGGACATGCACATTACCTCCACTTGTGCAATCTATTTTTAGAGCCAAGTCCTTTTGGTTTGCATCTGTACATTTGCATAGGTGGAAAGCGAATAAAAATGATTTAGACTGTTAGCTTTTGAAGACTGTTGCTAGTTTGGGGCCATAATAGGTTGTGGTATACATCCTGTTAAATCAATAACAGAGAAGCATGCCCCTATACACTGAACTGAAAGGTTTTAGATCTTTGTTGCACACTTACAATGCCATAAAACCTTTACTGCAGGTTCATTGTAAGCTGAGCAGTTTAGTTTCTCCTTTAGTTAGTTTCCAAAGACCTATTTGGGCCTATGATATATGCATCATTCCTCCCAAGTCTCAGAATAATCTCCAGTTTTAAGTTTTAAAACTTATCCTGACCAAAACCTGCTGTGGCTAACTATTTGTAATTGGAGCATCAAATGTGGGTTGGGGGAACTGAATTGTCTCAGGTTGGGATCGTGGTACAGGTCTCATTTGGGGACATGATTGCCTGTGACAATGAGAATGTAAGTGCTTCGAAAACTTTCAAGCAATTGTGTATGATGTGGGCACCCTCTGCATAATACTCACCACTCTCTGTGTGTCTCTCACTGCTTGTTGTTGGTCTGAAAGTTATGTAATTTTTCAGCTCAGTGGCAGAGTTCCAATCACTCTTGATCACCTGCTGCAGGGCAAAAATGCCAATGACTGGTTGGGTTGGTCATTTGGTTAGACTGGATTCTATCAAACTAGTCAATCTTGAAAGGTGTTCTTTTGGTGTAGTTTTTGGACAAGACCCATTGATAGAGAGAGTCTATTTGTATCCACTAACAAATGGGTCTTCTGTGCTGTTGTGGTCCAGTGTAAAGGAGGGGAGTGGTTTCATTACCAGTGCGTTGGTTTAAGCTCGGAGACACGATTCAAAGGGAAATGGTATTGTCTTACATGCAGAGCATTGCAACGAAGAGGTCTCTTGGACCCCCCTTTATAATGCTCCACCACTTTGTATATGTATCCACCTAATTGTGAGTTGGGTTGTGTAAATGGTGTATTTTCATGGTGTCTTTGTACACAATACACGGGTTTTCTTTCCCTCTTTTGGGGGTCCGGATCTGAACTGTGAAAGCTCGTAATATTTGAGAGAGTATGTGTTAACATTTATCATCATATTTTCATTTGATTACCTTCTTTTTCTCTCTGTGAATTGTATAACTTCATGTTTCAATTCACAGGGGTAAGGAAAAGGGCCCTTGTGACTAATCAGTTCATTGACAGTTCACGCTTGAACACCAATTCCAAGTTCTCATAAGCTGACATACTACAAGTACTGAAGTCATTCACATGAAACATTGGCACTATGTTACTGAGCATTTTCATCTCAGTCAACTAATGCTGCTTGAGTAGAAGAAGTTGAGTATCACTGCATTTTCTTGTGCTGAAGGAATTTCTTTCTGTAGTGGTGAGAGTTGTCTTGATAGTTTCAAAATAGTGGAGAGAGTCCTTGCGCATTTGATGAAACATGGTTTTTTTTGGCTGATTCTTAATATCTTGATAAGCAGCTTTCTTGGTCTGAGATGGTGTTCTATAGTGTGATTGTACGATCCTTTTCAGAGCATGGAATCCATTATGGTATGAAATATGTGGTTATGTTGGGTTCTAAATGCACATGTCCAAGGGTGCATGAGGCCCTGACCAGTACCCCTTTATATAAGCCTCTCTGTGCCTTAGGCTTTACTAGATGCCTTGCTTGTACAGCTACAACCTAACAGAAAATGAAGCTTATTACCCTCATATTACTCTCACAAGCTTGCTGCAGTTTGAATGAGGACAACTGTTGACTTTTCCTATCAGCTTTGTCTTTTTGAGTGCTAGCCAACATCATACTGGGTCTTCTTCTAGTTGCTTCTGAAAGATGGGTGACCAAAAAATTCATTATACAACCCTTTTGTATAATATTGTTTGCCAGAAATGTAGAGCAGATTACCATACTTATCCAGATTGGAAGCTGACATAGTCATTGAGGAGTAATGGCATGTAGGCAATGTGATGATGCAGGTAATGTGTGTGATATACTCTGTGAGTGACGATTATTTCTGCAAACTTATTCTCATGGAATGTGTCTTTGTTGGTGCTGGAGTCTGCTGACAATAAATGTGTCAGCTCTCTTTTTCTGAAGGTGGATGCTATATAAGGAACCCCTGCATTGAACGAGTACAAAAACTAGTTTGAACACTTGACCTGCATATCTGTTTACCTGATTTTACATTTGGGACTTTTTCCACAATGTTCTGAAATTTGTAATCACTTGATTTGAACAAATGATGAGTGCAAGGATTCAGGGTTTAGGGTTTGTGCAAGCTGCCTGAATAATGAGTTCATTAGCAAGGATTGTGTGACTCTTTACCTTGACTCAGTACTGAACCCATTAGTAAGAATTGTGACTCACAGGTTTTTGCATCACACTACATTCTTTACTCTGATATACTGCCCGGTTTTTTCCTTATGGACACAACTTTCATCTCCTTTTTCAGGTATGTACACTGTTATGTTTCCAATAAGGACTAAAACTGAGATTGATTGATCTAATCTTTTTGTGTTTTGGAAGTGGGTAGTACATACAATCCTTTGTGACTGGTCTGCAATTAGAACAAGCTGGTATTGACACTGTGTTTCCAAAACAAGCATCACAATGAAGGCCTCTGGTACATGAAGCATTTGTCCTGATTGACTCTTTCTGTGTTAGTCAAATTGGCAGTACCAAAGTTTCTGTATATTTCAAACACTTTGAACTTGAATTGTGTTGACTGTTTAACTCATGCCCATTGGATTAAATGAGGGGCAAGTGTAGGGACATTGGTTCACCAGGTACCTGAAGAAAAATCCAACCAGATAAAAAGGAAAAATACTCCACTATTCACCGCTAGACAACAATGACATACATCAAGGGCCCCAACCTGACAAAGGAGAAGAAACAACACAGGTTTTACCCTACCTTTTGAGATGCAAATTTGATATGCAGTTTGATACGGCTACAGTCTTGAAGTCTCTGCAAATTTGATATGGTTACATTCCATGGCCAATGTACTTTCCACAACACCTAAAAGACCATTTGCCCATGTGCTGCAGAATTCTTGGCCAGTGTGCCAACAACCCCCCCAGTCCTAATAATTTTGGTTCCATGCTCTCTCTATCTCTCTCTCTCTCTGTGTCTGTGCATGTTTTGCCTGGCTTAAAATTGACACTAGCTCACCATGTTTCCTTCCTTTCTATTACATTTCAATTCAACTGACGTGTGCAGGATGATGATGAATGATGATGGATGCTTATTTTGAAGATAAACAGACATCCACTTGGTCATTTTCTGTGAAAATCAATCTTTTCCTGCAGACACACACATACAAACAAGGTTTTGAGCATTGCAATATTTAAGCACCACAATCTATTTATTTTTAGTTTAGTCTTTTTATTTGTTTCTTGCTTGCATGAGCTTCTTCAGTTCAGAAAAAGTGCAATGTCAGGAATTGATCTCTGGCAACTGGGTGTTTCCTTTGCCAGTCTTGTAGAACCTTTTTTTGCATCTGGTAGTATAAAGGTGTAAAGATATAGGGCAAATTTTTCTTGAAGTAGGAACCCAATTTGTGTGACAACTGGAGAACTATAATTAAAACTGTCCATGCTGTTTTTTTAGTTAATGGTTTCATTTTATTCAAGTATCATCTCTTGGGATCATGTTTGAACCAGTTTTCTGCCAATATTTGAATTCATAAACAACTGCTGCTTCCGTTTTTTGTTTTGGAAAAAAAATTCAGAATCAAAGAAGGAAGGTTGGTCCTGGTTCTTTCTAAAAGCTCAAAGAACCAGTGGTTTTCATGAAAGAACTGGTAGAGATCTGGTGGTTATAAAGACGGTTATCCGAGATTTTCAATGCTTGAGAACTGTGGTCATGCCTGTCTCAGTTCTTTTACCTTTTCAAAGAACTGTGGATTTGAACTTTGAATTGTAAAGAACTGCCCTGATATATCCCCAGGGATTTTGTCCCTGTTTCTGATACTACCCGAGGTGCCCAGTTTGGAGGGTTAGAACCACAGGTTTTGGTTCTGATTAGTCATAACTGAATTGGAATCAGGTCTAATTTTTGAAAACAGGTTTGGAACTGCAACTGCATTCTAGGTTTCTTCAAAGATCTGGAATCAAACTGGAACTGAGATCCCAGTTTTTGAAGAACTGAATTAGAATTGGGATCTTTAGTTTTTGAAGAACTGAACCAGAACTGGGATCCTAGTTTTTGAAGAACCAAAATGGAACCAGATCTAAAACCTGTGGAGCAGAGCTACTATGTAATGAACTATAACTGAGTGTAGAGACCCCTGTAGCATGGTTGTTTTGACTAACTTGTTGAGGCTTGCCTGGAATTTTTGACTAGCCTAGGAAATGTTTCCCTACAGAAGTTGAGCAAGAGCAGAACTGGGAGTGTATCCATCCACAATGACAGGATCAGGATTCACAAAGAAAGGCAGGATGATGGTTGGCTTTGTTGTAGTGTAGCAAAACAAATGGATTTGAGCTTCCTTCCAGGATTTGTCCCCATTCTAAAGGGTTTTTGAATTTGAAATGTGAGTTTGATGGCCCACTCTTGTGAGCTAAACTGGAAATTGGGTTTTGAGGTTGCCACTCTTGTGTGGAATTAACTTTCTGACAGGCTTCTGGAGATTGCTGAAATTGCTCATTTGTAGACTATGTTGAACTGGAATCATTTTTGGCTTAACAGTCACGCAAGTAACACCCACTCTGGGGTTTTTTTTTTAGTGTTTACTGAACTTGGGTAGAAATTGTTGTCCATGGCAAAACTACACACTACCTCCACCGATTTTTCCCAGTGTATTTTTTAAGACATCAAATCTTCCCCCAGGAACTTCCATGATCTGGGAGGTCCCTGCCAGGCTGTCAACTGGGCCTTCCAGATTTCAGAAGTTCTTCTTCAAGGAAATTTTGAAATTGGGCTATTTGTTTCCGCATTTGAAGGGTCTGAGAATAGACCCTTCCAGATTTTTCAATCTCTCTGACCTACTGGCCTTGTGAGGGGAGCCTCAGATCTGGAAGGATCTATTCTCAGGCCCTTCTCGTATACAGAAGAAGCAGAAGCTGTGAGTTTGATGCGGTTTGAAGAGATGGCTTTACTTTGAAATCGAGGAAGAAGTTGAAATTGGCTCCTATAATGGACTACCCTGGAAAATCTTCGTTCTTTGCTTTCATTGGCAAAAGTAAACAGCTAGAATATTTTGAAAGACAATCAGGAACTGAGGGACATAACTACCCAACAAATCCATCAACAATATTAATGTCTGCAATCTTTTCTAAGGGGGGGGGAAATATATATGACAATCTTGGCAAAAACTGAAGCTCCCAGAGAGTGACCAAGCAACCAGCTTTCAGGTTTGCTCAGGTTGTGCAGACAGTAGTAGCAGGCAGGGAGATATTGTGGTAAGGAAACATTGGTTTTTGACCCTCCTTTCCAGTTGTGCAAAAACAAAAACAAGACCATTTTTTATTTTTTTGGTCTATTGCAAAATAATGTTTTAATCCTCCTAAGTTAGAGAAACAAATTTAATCTTATGAGCTACCCACCTAGTTGACAAAACTTTTAAGAGAGTTGCAGAGAAGAACCTGAGTGGGTTATTGGGTTTATCCAACTTGTGTTAAAAACACACACACACACACACACACACACACATTCTGTTGGTAAAGCAGATTTGGGTCTTGGGTTTTTGTTCAACTTGCTTAGAGAAACATTGATATTGTTGCTAAAATTGTATCTACAATTGGGTTTTTGAGTCGGTTCCACTCGCCTGGAGAAAAAGTAGTGGTCGTTGATATATATATATATAACCCAATTCTAGATACAAGAAGGGGAGGATGAGCCGGTAGAGTGAGCCTCAAAGTGAGGCCTAAAGTGAGGATTATTTAATGGATAACTTCAATATATATTTTATGGATAACTTTGAGGCTCACTCTACCGGCTCATCCTCCCCTTCTTGTATCTAGAATTGGGTTGTGAATTGAGTTTTGCTCTGCTGGCCTGGAGTAAAGCAGATCCTGTTTGTTGATACTGTACTACACTACCTTGGCAGCTTCAACACTAATTAAAAATTATTTGTAGGAATGTTGAAATTTTCAAAGAACAAAAACTTTGTGAAGGAAAGTAAAGAACCTATCAAAATATTCAGAATTTTTTTTTTCTTAACATGGAAAGAATTTTCAAATTTAATTAATTAATTGACAAACATGTGTTGAAGCTGCCCTTGTACTCCGATAATATTGTCCGTAGAACTGGGTTTTGGAGTTTTGTCAGCTGGCCTGCAAAACAGCAGATACTCTTTCTGACAATTTATTCTTGTATCTAGAATTTGAGTTTTGAAATTTAGCTCATCTGGCCTGGAAAATTAAATCAGATACTGTTCTTAAATATCATCAAGAGAATTGGGTTTTTGAGTTATTGTGGCAGGACCCCAAAAAAAAAAAAAAAAAAAAAAAAAAAAAAAAAAAAATATTTTTT
>Ga0116231_10003231_pt1 | contig 34027 bp, 28 predicted proteins | sample S1TSphgellanicum_2_FD_89695 | JGI IMG/M metagenome (GOLD analysis project Ga0116231, IMG submission 89695) | Host-associated microbial communities from peat moss isolated from Minnesota, USA - S1T2_Fd - Sphagnum magellanicum MG | ecosystem: Host-associated > Plants > Peat moss > Unclassified... | reverse complement strand
TGTTCATATGGTGATTGAATTCTAGTAATTGTTTAGGGTTGAAATTTAGTGGTGGTTCATATGGTGAATTCCGGTGAATGTTTTGGCTTGAAATTCAGTGGTTGTTCATATGGTGATTGAATTCATGTGACTGTTTTGGCTTGAAATTTAGTGGTTGAAATATGGTTTCTAAATTCCAGTGATTGTTTTGGTGGCAATAATGATTATTTAATGTTATGTCCAATGATTATTAAACCAATGTTATGTATGTAGATTTGAGTGTGAGTGGTCCATTCTTTTTTTGTGCATGTTTCCAAGGATGGCTAAATTTTAAGCAAGTACAACATCAAAGCTAGATGTATTAAAGACACAAGTATTTGAATCTATGACATTGCATAAAATTAAAGCCCCTTAAAAGGAAAAGGTACCAAGGTAAGTTGTGGACTTTATCCAACTTAGCACCATGGCAACATTTTACAATTTACATTTTGTAAATTATAGCTTGGGTAAAAAACATGTTATTCAATTGATTCTTGTTGTTGTGTGAAAATAAGTTTATACCGACTATCAAGCGAATCATCCTGATTCACTCCTTGCAAAGGAAACCTTCAAGGACTAATTGTGGGACATTTTGAAATAATTAAAAACTGAAATTTCAAATGAAGAAAGTTTGGAGAAAGCAACACTACAATGTGATCAAGAACTAAAGCATTTAAAGGCCACAAATGGGCATGCAACAACGAATGTGTTAAAAAGACATCAAAATCTTATCAATGGGGTAGTTATACCCAAAACCCCATCATCTAGCTAGTTTGAACCTACAACCCCTACATCATACCCTAGCCCATTTTTGGACTTTACACCATTGGAAGTGAAGGTGAAAAATCAATGACAAAATCAGAAATGTTGTAAAGCCAATCCAAAAACATGGCAATAGTGGCATATTGTTTTTCAACAACTTCCCAAATTGAAACGCCTTCCTAGCTAACAAAGTGGAGATTAACAATGAAAAGTTGAATAAAATGAAAATTATTAATTTGAAGGCAGCTGAAGAGTTAGGTGTTATCATAAAAAAAAAATTCAGATAAGGGGTTAAAGTTATTTTGCACATGTAGCTAGAAGTCCTTAGCCCAACCATGTGTAATTGTGTTAACAATTTGATCACCAACAAACTTGTATGTGAGGTCCATGCATATCCCATGTAGGAAATTAATTAGGAGAATTGCAGTTTAGAACAAATGTGCATAATTAGGTTTGGTTGAATCAAACCTTTTCATGAAGTGCTTCCACTTTCTTTTCAACCCACCTAGGCCCCACTCCACTTGCACCCTAAAACCTACATGCATCTTATTGTAGGCTCACATTGCAACATGGTTAGCATCTAGTGCTAACTCCCATTATTTTATCCTCTACATAATAAACATCTCTTCACCCATACATATTGAATCTCCCAATAAGTACTCAAAGTAATCATCAACATGGGTGAAAAATTGACACCAATTATTGTAAAAATTAAAGTGTTGCAAGATGTTCACATTGTGATAAAAGCCATGATAACTAATTTCTATGTAGATGAACAACCCATGATGGTCAAGAATGATGGTGTTTTCATTGCATAAATTTTTTTTGCCCATTGATAAGTGTACGATGTGCCTCATTATGCTATGGCTTGTGAATTTCAATCAATGTGTCATCAATAAACCCGATAGATCTTGGTATTTCTTGTAAATGTGCACCCAAAGTAAGCCTCTTTTCAAATGTCGGCCATCAAATTTCATCTTCAAGTGCATGGTTGATGCATGATGCAATGAATATTGCATCATCACACAATGTAGATTTCAACCAATTCCACATAAAAGTGGCATACATAGTGACATTATCATGCTTCATGTAGATAATGAAGTTCAAAAGATGTTGCTTAAATGTTAACTTTGACGACCTACCTAATACAACTGGAACTTCAACTATTATGATGCAAAACAAAACATCAAACTTGAAAACCTTAACCTTAACCCCAAAAACCTACACCCTAAACATAACCCACAAAATTCAACCTTAAACCCTAAATTTCAGACTTAAAAATGCTAACCCAAATTCTAAAACCACCCAAAATCCTAAAATTCAAACCTAAAAGTGCTAATTTAAACTCCAAAACTAGACCTAAAACCCTAAATTTCTCCTTAATCCACCCCCAAAAACCTACACCCTAATCATAACCCACCAAAATCAACCCTAAACATTAAATCTAAACCTTCAAATTCAAAAATGAAAGTGTTAACCAAAATTAGACCCAAAAGCTTAAAATTCAGACTTGAAAACTTTAACCTTAAACCTAAACCCAAAAATTCAAACTTAAAACCTTAACCTTAAGCCCAAGAAATCATAATTGAAAACATGAAATATGAAAGGTGAAACTCACATGTGGATCTAGCATGGGCTTTAATGGTAAGGACCACTTTAAAAACCAACTTGTCAAATTCTTCCAATGTAAAGTTTATCAAAGTTTTGAATAATGTTAATGTGGCTCACATTGTACCCAAAACATCTCGAACACCAATGGTTGAGTCCATAGATTGACCCCCCCCCCATTCCATCTTATGTGAATTGAACAAATCATTGATGTTGGAAGCCACTGTTGCCATCATTTGAAAAATCACAAGGTCATCTTGGTCCATGTCTTCCAAAATATCCTCATCGCTTGAAGATGAGGTGGAATCATCATTATTTGAAAAGCTTGAAGAAGACATTTCTCAAGGCTTGAAATAAAAGCAAGATGGAAAAAAAGAAGGAAGACCTTTCCCTTATATAGTCCACATGAGAGTTTTAATCTACATTTTAAGTATTAACCCATTCTAGATTGAAGCCATATTCCACAAAAGTACAAACCATCACTTTAACCTTAATGTTATATTTCCTAACCCTAAATTCTGAAAATCATATTTTAAAAACCCTAACCCTAGAACTAAACCCTAAACCTTAAACATGGAACCTTAAAATTTCAAATCCTACATTATAAAGTCAAACATTAAAAACCTCAAACCTAAACCTTTAAAAAACAACCTTAAAATTTAGATTATAGAAAACTCAACCTTAAACTTTTAAATGAAACCCTAAAATTCAAACCTTAAAAAATCTAAACCTAAACCTTAAAACCAAACCATAAAATTTAGACCTTAAAAAGACAAAACTTAAACCCTAACATTCAACCTTTAAAAAGTCCAACCCTAAACCTTAAAACCAAACCTCACCATGTGAATCCACAAAAGTCCAACCTTAAACCCTAAAATTCAACCTCTAAAAAGTCCAACCCTAAACCTTAAAACCAAACCTCACCATGTGAACCCACAAAAGACCAATTTTAAACCCCAAACCAAATCCTAAAATTCAACCCCTAAAAAGCCCAACCCTAAACCTTAAAATCAAACCTCACCATGTGAACCCACAAAAGACCAACCTTAAATCCTAAACCAAACCCTAAAATTCAACCCCTAAAAAGTCCAATCCTAAACCCTAAAACCAAACCTTAACATGTGGACTAACAAACCCTAAAACTCAAACCCTAAAAAAATTCCAATTAAACCTTGAAAGTGAAACCTTAAAAAACCCAAACTTATACTTTTAAAATTAGACCTTAAAACCTCAAAACGTAAACCTTAGTATTTAACTTTTGAAAACTCTAACCCTAACTCTAAAAATTGAAGCTCAAAATAATCAATAGCCAAAACCAATGTCCAAAAGCCATAATAATAATCTATAGCCATAACAATAGTTCGTAACAAAATCAAATAATGGATAGCAATAGCCAATAGCCATAACAATAGTCTTTAACAAAATCAAATAGTAGATAGCCATAGCCAACATCACCTCAGCCCCTTAACCCTCTTGTTAACCCATAATTTGTTATCTTGATTCGATTGTGAACATTCATTTTCCCATAATTTGTGTTTACCATAACTTGTGTTTCAAATCTTCAAATAAGGAATGTGATCCCACTTTATATATATATTTTAAAAACCTTTCCATTGATCTTAAGAAGGCTTGATGTTTTCAAAAATTCAAAAAAAAGAAAAGAAATCTTATTAAAAAATTTATGAATTCTAAAGGCTATGCATTATTAGTGTTTTATAATTATTGCTAGTGATTAAAATGGCCCAATTTAGAAGTCAAAATCAATAAATATTTCAATTGCACACCGGCATCTTCATTGGAAGTAGTAAAATGTTTTTTTTTTCCTAGATAGTATATTGGATGCCACACAATTATAAATAGTGTGACAATGAATTTATATCTTTAAATATGATATAGTGATCTCCAAAGGGATAGTGAAAAAAGTGATTGCTTTATATTCTCTTATTTTTCATTTTTATGGGTGAACATGTAAAAATTATCAGACCCAATTTTGGTTTGATTCTTATTAATTGGAATTGTAATTGATTGTTCTAACCTATCAAAGTGAGTGTCTAGCCCACATTGCTCTAAACTTGTTTTTTTCTTGGTGAAAAAATCTCCAAAACACAATAGTAAAATTATTTTTGACAAAAAAAATCTTTTTTTTTTTTCATAATATAGCTTAGTTATCAAATTGTTCCCATTTTTTTCTGGGAATGTGTCACCATAGTTATTAATGTGGCATGTGCTATTCATCCAACTGGGAACCCCTTTCAAAATAAGGGAAACTCAACATATGAAAATTGTCTTGTAAGGTTTAGGATTTAGGGTTAAATTAAACCCTAAATCGTAGACCCTATATCCAAATTTTGAAAGAGTGAAATATGATTTGCAAATGTGACTACATTCTCAATTGATTTTTCTTTTCAAAACCTGGTTTTAAAAATTTTATTTGAATTTGCAATGACAAAAATTATTTAAAATTTAATATCTCTCACATCTAAGTCCAAAACTTATGAGATAAATTCCATTAAATCTTATTCATCAAGATCTTTCTAGCAATACCAAAGGCACATCCCAATTCCTCATACTTGAATTGAATGGTAGGCTTTCAAATTTGAGCACGTTTTCAACCAATTTTTCCTTTCAAAACTCGATTTTTTGTGATTTATTTGAATTTATGGTGATGAAAATCACTTAAAATTTAATATCTCCCACATCCTAAATCCTAAGTCCAAACAATTAAATATTTTCCATTAAATCCTGCTCCTCAAGATTTTTCCAACAACACCAAAGGCACATCCCAATTCCTCTTGAAATTTTCAATTATGATTTAATTTAATTTAATTTAATTTTCAATGAAAAAATCATTCAATATTCAATAACTTTTACACTACAAGTCCAAATGTCATGAAACCAAGCCAATGCACCCCTCCTTGTTGAGAGCCTTCCAAAGATACCAAGAACACAATCTCAAGCGCCTTGGTTTGGTGGATCTCATAGTAACAAAACAATACAAACTTTGTTGTTTCATAGATAGATGTTTACTAGTTATTGTTTTAATGGTTCATTACAAAATTGTCAACAATTAAAACATAATTAGTTTGGGGATGTTCACCATTTGGGTTGCATTATAATTTTTGAAAAAAAAAGATTACTCTGAATTAGTGTTGTGAGGGTATCGAATTTGCAAGGTTAAATCCAAGGTTCAAGTCTAGATTTTGGTGACCCAAATCAAAGTTAAAACTCTTTTGTTGGAATTAACAAAAGAATTGCATTTGAAAATTAGTCTTTTGCTAGATTCAAAATTGTGAAAAAATCATCTTAAACATACACATAGGTAAAAAAGTAGAATTCTTTTGAAAACTTGATAAGTAGGCTTAAAATTTATAATTAAAATTTAATTTTAATTAATTATTAAAGTTCATTCCTATATAGACACCTTTTTAATTTGTTGGAAAACTTTGAATGCGTGCAATTTCTAGCCGGGGGGGGGGGGAGTGATTAATGTATACAAAAAACTAAACCTTATTTTTGAACTGGGTTCTTTAATTTGAAAAAATGTGTTAAAATGAAAATTGAAAAGTTTAAGAAATCAAAAGAATTGAGGTCAAATCCTCACCCAAAGAACTTCCAAATAAATTGTACAATGTCAAAATTGGGACCAAAGGTTCTATTTAAAAAAGAAAAACCACACAACATTGCTTCAAACCCACCTTCAGGCTATTTGAAAGCAATACTTCATCCAAAGTATGGTGAAGAGGCCATTGTTCTCCTGGTGGGGCAAATGCTCTTATAATGCATCATGGTGTGACTCAAAGCTTATTACCTAATTAGTTGTTGGGAACCTTAAAGTTCAATATTTTCTCTTTTGTGATGGGCATCATTAATTTTGGGCTGGTTATATTAGTTCCAAGATTAGAACTTCTAGGGCAAAGGATATGGGATAAGGTGAGCACCACTGGGAACATGTTGAGGAACACATTGGGAATTTCAAGAACATGTTGAAGAACAATTGAAAAACATGTTAAGAACTCAGTAAGAACAACAAAAACCCCCTCTCCATACTCAGCAACTCCACCCAAGAGACAAAAAAAAGGAAGCCCCTTCTTCACTCCATGACATGACTTCTCATTGGTTGCATGGAAATTCTCTATTCCTAAAGTTGGCTGCCACTAATTTTTGGCCTGGATTAATAGTCCTTCCTATTGTGATTCGTATTAATCAGTTCATGGGTGTTCTCACACTTGCTTTTTTTCTTTTTTTTGAAGGGGTGATATTGATTGACTCATCACCAATCTCTTTGAAATATTGGGCACTCCCCCAATAGAAGCACCTCTTTGAACTCCCAGCTACAAAATAGAAACAAATGTGCTCATTACGGTTGAGCTTTTCAGCTCATATACATGAGAGTTGAACTTTGAGCAAATCATATGGGATTAAAGTGACTTGCTATTGGGAACGTTTTGGAAACAACTTGGGAGCTTGAGAAACCCCATGGGAATACATAAGGAACATGACGGTAACAGGAAAAGAAAAAAGCAAAAAATCCCCCCCAAACCCTAAACCCCCACAACCCCTCATGAGTCAATACTAAGCCCCTTCGTTGGTTACATGGAACTTTTATTTCCAAAACTGTTTGTCACCATTTTTGACCCAGACTAAAGGCATTGCAACACCCGCAAAAAAGAAAAAAGAAAAAATCCCTCCCCACCCTTGGCCCCCTCCCCTGGCAAAACAAAAAAATCGGACCCCTGAGCCTTTCATTGGCTACATGCATCTTTTGTGCCACCATTTTTCGCCTTGGCGAATACCCCCCTTCATAAAAGCTGGGGTACCTATTTTCACCAACTCCACCCATACTCAGCATTTGGCCTTGCAACAATCATTTTCTCACATTCAAGATCATTGATTCATTGTTTCCCCGAGCCCCACCCAAAAACATGAAATTGGGTATTATAAAAAAGTCAGAACCCACTAGATAATAATAACAAACAAACCACTTGGACCAATCAATATATCTAGCCAATCAAGAACAGGTGCAATGGGTGGCTTTTGCCTAAGCCTCAGCACACGCAGACCTATTGAGAAAAATGATGATCCAAAAAGCTCAGTTTATGAGCCTGAAGTTTTGATTGATCTTTTTTATCCAAAAACATGTTGTGCAGCAATAATCCAGTCTGCTCTTCTTCTTCTTCTTTTGTATAGAATTCTGTTGCAATTCTGTTGTTGCAGAATTGGTGGTTTTGTTAAGGCTTTTTGTTCCTCACACAAAAGAGTCTTTTGTCTGTCTGTATGTTGGTTTCGTGGGTTGTTGTTCTTCTTGCAGAAATTGGGTTTGTTGTTGGGTGTGGTGGCGTGAAGCTGGCGATTTCATCAGAAGGATTTTTATTTTTTATTTTTTTGCTTCGGCCATGGCGGCATATGTCCCTGGGGCTTGCGAGTGCGGTGCAGTAGTAGTGGTGAAGGGTAGTGAATTGGTGGCCATGGCAGCAATCCGCGCTTCAGCATCAGCATCATCTTCTCGCACTCTCGCTTCGTCCAGGAATTTACTTACAAGAAGAGCAGGGCTGCTCTTGTTTCAGCAAGCGGCTCCACAAGGGAATCAGCAGCAGCAGAAAAAGCTTGCTCGCTGGCCTCTGCAGTTGGGTGCTGCCAGGCTTGTCTCCAATGCCGTATCGTTCGCTTCTTCTTCTTCTTCTTCTTCTTCCAAGCATCATCAGCATCATCGCCTCGCTGTTGCCAGCAAGCTGCAATTTTCTCGAGGCTCTCCTGAGCTGAATTTTGGAGGATTAGGGTTATGGCCACGAGTGCAGGTTCGTCTGTTCTGTCCAACTGAACTCTTGTCCCTCTATTGTTGAGGTTGGATTTCCATCTTCTTCTTCTTCTAATGTTCCTGCATGTATGTATGTATGTCTGTCTGTCTGTCTGTCTGTCTGTCTGCAGAAGGTATGTGCAGTGCAGTCTTTGAGAAACCCTAGGTGCTGTGTGCTCGAAGGATATCATCTCTTTTGTATTTTAGCAGTCTTTGAGAAACTCTTTCTTTTCAGGTGGAATTGCTTCTGAGTGCAGCAGGCAGTGTGAGGCCATGCCGTTGTCAGTGTGGGCTCCCGATTGCTAGCATTTCCAGTCTGCTGCCAGATGGTGCAGGAGGCAGCAGTGGAAGGGGTGGCTATATGGGAGGAGGTGGTGGCAGTGGTGATGGAGGAGGAGGAGGGGATGGCTTTGGTTTTCAATCCACTGAGCCACAACAAATTGGGGAGGATCCAAACAGCAAAGCAGCTGCACAGTTCACCGAGGATGTAATCATCCTTGAAGTTGGGGTGATTCTCCCATCTCCCTCCTTGCACTTGAAAGCCTAGACTCAAAAGATTACAAAATCTAGACTGGAATTGCGGTCATGAAGCATTGAGATGCAAGACATGGATATGATGATGTGGATGCTTGTTGCAGCCAGGGCTTTCACTTTTGGTTTTTTCTTCACAGTCTTTTTCAGTCTGTTCTTCTTATTCAGTGGGTGTTGGGAAAAGGGTGCAGGGTATGTCTTGTGGTGGCTGTGTATCTTCCGTGAAGAGGATTCTGGAATCTCAGGTGCTGTGATTTGCTGGTGGGAACTCTGTATGAATTCTGTTTTGTAATTAGGGTTGAGTGTTTTTTATGTTGTCAATTCCTTTGTGGTTCCTTGGACTCTGCATCAGAGACATAAGAAGAAAGTAGACAATTCAAGGATGCAGGTTTTGTGAATGAGACAAATCTGTCAAATTTGTCTGAAGTTTGTGCCTTTCTCTTGTGATGGAAACAATAACAGCCACAAGTGACAGCAGCATCTGTCAACCTTGCAACAGAGACAGCACTGGTGAGAGTTGTTTCTACATCTCCAGACCCAATTGGGTGGGAAAAAGCCAAGGGCCAACTTGCTGAGGTTTTAGCAAAGCATCTTACGAGCTGTGGTTTCAAGTCTACAGTGCGAGGTATGTTTGTCCAATCAGCTTGCATGTGAGCCAAAGGGCTGGGTTGTAGGAATATTATTGAGAATTTCTTCAATGTAGTTTGGGCTTGCAAGAAGTGGCTCTTGCACTGACTGCACCTTGTACCTTGAATATTGGTGAAATTCTTGATGATCAAAGTTTTATGAAGATTGCTGATGACTGCATAGCAGTCATTTGACTACCCATTTGAGCAAAATCATGGTGACGATGTTCATTGTGAAGTAACTGATCTGTCAGTGTTCGGGTTTGCTAAATTGTGAATCTTTGCCTCAGCAGGCTTTAATGAAGTACTTCATTCTCAATGTTGTCTCACATCATCTTTCATCAGACCTGCTTTACTTTTTGATGGATGTCCAATCTCATGTTTTTGAGGAAGGTCATGTGAAAGAAAGGTTAAATCTTGTCGATGTGCAGAGCAGCAGGGGAAGGATGGACACAAAGTGGCTCCTGCAGCACTTAAAAAACGAGAAGAAAGGCTTGCACGCCTGAAAGACAGTGGTACTCTTGCTGTTCACTACCTTGTATGGAGGTTTTGTGCCCAGTTCAGTACTTGATTGGATTCACATTCATGTTGACAGGTGCAAGTTCTCAGCTGTAGCTTCATTGAGCTTGTTGTCAGATAGTGCAGAATTCCTCTCATGTAGTGCCTACAGATCATAACTTGTCTGCAAGGACCTGTGTTGGATGCAAGCCCATGAAGTGTGTGGTTATTGAATGGTGCATAGTATGAGAATGTATCACCACGGACACCCACTCAAACAATGCAAAGGACACACTTTGGAAATTTTGCAAAGAGGCCGTTGCTTGTTTGATCTTGACTTTCATGTTGGTTGTTATTCCACAGGGAGAAGGCTAGTGGTTGCATGGACAATGGCTGCAGTCTGTCTGGTGGGTCACGCAGGCCACTTCCTTGGAAATTCAGCTCCAGCTTGGGTTCATCTTTTACATTCTACAAAGTTCCATGCAGCTTTGTGTCTTGCGGCCCTTGCTGGTCCAGGGCGTAAGCTGTTGGTGGATGGCTGGAAGAGTTTACGGAGGGGGTCACCCAATATGAACACCTTGGTGGGCTTGGGTGCCATTTCATCATTCGCTGTCAGCACTGCTGCTGCCCTCTTGCCCAGATTGGTATGCATGAAGACTATGAGCCACTGTCAGGAGCTGAGAAATGCAGTGGGAAGTAATGGCAGCTAGTTGCTGCCATTCATGATGAATGTGATGGTCAGATACTTTGTGGGTGACACTCACAGGTTATGGCTACACCAACTCTTTTATGGTTTTGTGGCTTCTCTCTGCAATCACATTGGTATTTCCATCATTGCTTTCAGCAGCGTATTGTGGTCTGTGATTGCCCAGTTGATTGGTACGAGTGTAAGAAAAGATCTTTGTTATTTGCACCACTTCAAACTATCATGGTAATGACCTCTGGAATTGTTTTGTTTAGGGCTGGCAAGCATTTTTTGAGGAGCCAGTTATGCTGTTAGCATTTGTGCTGCTGGGAAGGGCAGTTGAGGAGAGGGCAAAGCTGAGGGCCAGCAGTGATATGGCTGCCCTTTTGAATTTTTTGCCTGCAAAGGCACGTCTAATCATGGGGAATGACAATCCTGGCCACCCAGCTACAGTTGAAGTTCCTTGTGATAGCCTTGCAGTGGGAGATGTGGTTCTTGTGCTCCCAGGGGTAAGGTCTTTTCCTTGGACAATTATATCACAACCTTATGGATTTTCTCAAACTTCACAAATAGACCCAATTTGCATATAGCTTGCCTTCAAAAGTTGTTGCTATATCTGGCAGGATCGCATACCTGTCGATGGTGTGGTTACAGGAGGAAGGAGCACTGTAGATGAGTCCAGCCTGACAGGAGAACCTCTGCCTGTGTTGAAGCAATCTGGGGTATGAATTTCTCTTTCCTGTTCCCTCTCTTCCAAAATACTCTTACTGTGAGTGAGGTCCTTTTCTGAACTAAGACCTATCAAGGCTATCACCTGGCTACAGTTGAAGTTCCTTGTGATGTCCTTTTCTGAACTAAGATAGTGGCTTTGGCACTTACTGTAGCAGTAAAACTTGGTAGTCCCAGAGAATTTCACAGCCTAACCAAAATTTTCTTCATTAAGTGCTAAGAGGAAGACTTTGTTGCTTTTGGTGAACAAATTTTTTGCTTTAAGAGGAAAGACAGAAAAATTGAGGATGGGTGATGTCCAGTCCACAGGTCATATATTGCCAAGAGACAGAAAAGAGAAGGAAGAAACAAGATGAGAGACTTAAAACAATGAATTGAGGAGAATATTCAAGCCATAAGTGCTCTTGCATTACCAGATGGAGGGACAATGTAGATTATAGATCAACCCACAAACTGCTGAGACAGATGCCAATCATTTTCTAATCGAAATGCTAATCCATATAATAATTGTGTTCTGATGGTGTGAACTGTCTCTGAAGGATGAAATATCAGCTGGAACTGTGAATTACAATGGCACCATGACAGTGCAAGCAAGGAGGCCGGGTGGTGATACAGTGTTGGGTGACATTGTGCGCATGGTGGAAGATGCCCAGACAAGGGAAGCACCAGTGCAACGGCTTGCTGACAAGGTCTCTAACCAGATTAATAAGCTCTTTCTATGGCATTCACTTCATTCTTTTTGCTGAGAGAATTGTGTCTTCCTTTCCTGTCAACAACCCAGATTTCCAGCAAGTTGACCAGACCAGGAACACATCTGCAGCATGGAAAAGTTGTTTCTGCTCAAGGCAGAACTATTGGAAGAAAGACATGGTATTTGGTGGAATGAATCCAGTGCTGTGTTGTTATTATGGTTTCGTGAACTCCATGAGCCCCATAACCTGCCATGGAGACTCTTTTGTTATATGAAGGCTCTGGTTTTATGTACTGGATAGAATTAGAAGTTCACTCAGGCATGACTGAGGTTTTGTAATTCTAGATCTTATGTTGTATTAGTGCTCAGATCTGCAGAATGGAAGCTAGGCATGTCAGATGCTAAAGTACCAGGATTGACAAGGCAAGCATTATTGGCAGGTGGCAGGACAATTTTGTTATGGAGTTATGGCTCTGTCATGTGCAACCTTCGCATTCTGGACAACCCTAGGATCTGCTCTTTTTCCATCTGTAGTTCCAGCTGGGGGTGGACTTTTGCTTGGGCTTCAGCTAGCCTGCAATGTCTTGGTAAGCGAACTATTGTTTGACCCACAGGGTCTTTACTTGACCTGTATTGAACATAAAACTTAGTGGAAACCTTTCAGAGTTATGTTTATGAGATGACAAGAGATTCCTAAAGAGAAAAAAAAAGCCTTCAGGAACATCAGATTTTCTGTTCTTGGTATACTGCAAGGTCATATGTCGATCACATGTTGTGTGTTGTCCACAGGTTATTGCTTGCCCCTGTGCTCTTGGCCTGGCAACTCCAACAGCTGTTCTGGTATGCACAGAACTACCTGCAAAAGAAAATTTGCACTTTAAGGTTTGCTTGGCATATATGTGCTAGATTTTGGAATGGAGTCTCTTTTTCTTGTGAGCAATGAAACTTGGGGATAATGGGGAGATGCTTCTGATACAGGTGGGTACGTCACTTGGGGCTCGGAGAGGTTTGCTTATACGGGGAGGGGACATATTGGAAAAGATGTCATCTATTGATAGTGTTGTATTTGACAAAACTGGGACTCTCACTCTTGGTAGACCTGCAATCACCAGTGTGATGAGTAGTGACAGCATCAATGATGACAGACCAGATTTGGACAATGGCAAGGAGACCTTAAATGCCAGGTAGAGTCCTGTGGTCACCCTTTGTGTTGGGTGCTGGGGTTAGTTGTGCTTTGGTTGGGAGCTAAGCTGGAAGGTACAAAGAGACAATCTAGCAGGAGCATGTATCAATGATTTGCAGGTGACCAATCACCAAGACACTTGAAGATAAAGCATTGAATGCCTACTGATTAACTAGGGTTCATGGTCATAACTGCAGATTGAAGTCACAAAAGTGGACAGAGATGGAAATACTGACACTAGCTGCTGGTGTGGAGAGCTCAACATCCCACCCAATTGCAAAGGCGCTCATCCAGGCTGCAAAAGCTTCTGGCTGCAGACAGGCCAAGGTAACAACATCCAGTTTAATCAGTGAAATCTTTCTCTCAATTGAATTGATTTGCTGGACAGGGGTCCTGATGGACTCTCTGCTCAGGGTGTTCTCCAATTTGGAACTGTGTCCTCAGGTGCAGGATTCAACATTTGAGCAGGAACCAGGTAGTGGAGCAACTGCAATTGTGGAAGGGAAACGAGTAGCTGTTGGCACCTTAGAATGGGTCCAGAGGTATCTTCTACTCTGTATGGCATGTGATGTCCCATTTCTAGTTCTGGTGCAGTGTCTGTCAGTGAGCAGGACTGTATTTGTGTACACTCTGAAACGGTGTATGAATTTCAACAAACTGGGAACAGCATGAGCTGAACACGAGGCAAAGAGTTGTATAGTTGTTACCTTACTGTCAGATTTGGCAAATTTATGTCAAATAACTGGTTGAGGTTGAGATGCCAAGTTCAGTAGAGGGCATTTTCGCACAAGAAATTCTCTATTTTCTGCACAATCGTCAGACCAGAAACCTCTCAATGGATTTGTCAATTTCCTATGATTTGAGGAACTGATTTTGCCCAACTGGCATGTTTTTTTCTTCTTTGATGTCATAAGCTCATCAATCACAGTTTTCCTTCATTGTTCCAGTGAACGGGGAGGATGGAGCGAACTGTTTTATTTTCTCATCATAAATTTCACTTTAGTTCTCTAAACATAGAGGTTTACAAGTTTGCTTCATGTTGAATATGATTGCTTATAAGTATGGAATCAGGTTTTGTGCAGAGGGGCGTGTTCCTGAGGTGGTTGAGGCATCTCTTCAAGGACAGACTGTAGTTTATGTAGGTAAGGATTTCACATTGCTTCCATGCATTTCGGTCAGTATGTTGTGAGAAGATCTGGAATGGCCATTTATTTACTGCAAATTTAGCAACCTTGTTCAGCACCACCCCACATTGCTAGTGGCTTTGACTGTTATTCATTTTATAACCGACTTCAGTGCTCTCCTGAGCTGTAAACATATGACTTAATGCACAGTTCAGCATTTACATATTAAACTGGTGAAATTTTCATGGACATGGGCACAGGGGTGGACAGCAAGATTGTGGGAGCCATTACCATGATCGATGAGGTTAGGGATGATGCAAGGACAGCTATTGATGCCCTCCATCGCATGGGCATTCAGACATCCATGCTATCAGGGGATAAGCAGGAAGCTGCAGAAGCTGTGGCTGCTAAAGTTGGCATTGACAGGCATCAGGTTCATCGCTTTATCACATGACATGGGTGGTGGAGCTGCAATGATGTTTGATATTCAAAGCATGTGCTGTTGGTGTTGTTGGAATATCATCAACATGTAACTTGGGTCATTGAGCCAAAGTACTGGTCATAGTACTACTGGTTTTTCAGTGTCTGGAGAAAGGTGTGCATCTCTGGTTTTTGGCTAGTATCAATATGAGCACTCTTTTCTAGGTGTATTCCCATTTCCCTGAACTATTGTGTGTTTCCTGACTGACTATATCACAGGTATATGCTGGAGTGAAACCATTTGCAAAGGCAGAGCACATCAGGCTGCTTCAGAAAGAGAAGGGGAATGTGGCTATGGTTGGAGATGGGGTCAATGATGCAGCAGCATTAGTTCAAGCAGATGTAGGTGTTGCTATGGCTGGTGGTGTGGGAGCAGCTAGTGACGTTGCATCCATTGTCCTAATGGGTGACAGGCTCACCCAGGTCAGTGGAGCTTCCTTGCATTTGTTTTCTATTTTTGAATGATTTGCCATCTTTTGACCACTGAACATGGTTCCAAATTCGAAAACCAACCAGCAGGTTGTTCACTTGGGAGTCTCTGGTGGCATGTGAAGGTGGTTGAAGCAGTGGAACTAAGTCGGAAAACGCTGAAGAAGATCAAGCAGAATTTGTGGTGGGCATTCATGTACAACATTGTGAGTGCAACTTGCTGCTTGATAGCAGCATGATCTCTACTTAGGATGTCTGTTCTTTAAATGGATTGTATGTATGCTTTCCAATTTTTTTGATTCACATCTATGTTCTCTTGCATGTACTAGGTGGGTTTACCAGTTGCAGCAGGTGCACTGTTGCCATTGACAAATATGATGCTCACACCTTCACTTGCGGGTGCACTTATGGGTATCAGCTCATTGGGGGTTATGGCAAATTCATTGCTGCTACATTTGGAATTTTCTCCCCCATCTAACAATCTCCACAAGCCAGTAGATTCATCACCTTTTTCAGCATCTTCAGTTCGTAATACTATCCAGTCCTCAAAAGTATTGGGCTCTGTTCAGAAAGACTTGGAAGCCCAGATTGCAGATCACAATATTGAAAATGGGAGCCACTCTCAAGATCGGCAAGGCAAGTTTGTCTCATGATGGTAATTTGATTCTTTCTGTGGTTTAAAATCCAAACCTTTCTCAAAGGTTGGGAACATGTTTTTTTGTAGCAGTAGGTTAAATCATGTTCTGAGCATATTTTTTTGGAGCAATGCAGCAAATGTTTTTTTGTCAAGGACTCCTGTAATTTGGTCCCTCATGTTTTTTCCAACATGTTCTCAAATTACAATCTAATGGTGTGTGGTTAATAATACTTGATGGGCCCTTGTGGCATTGGCCCACCCGTATATGAAAGCGCCTGTAAGGTCACCCATGCTAATATAATTCCTGTCAAAGCGGGCTTAACTTCAGAAAGTGATACCCACTGAGATCAGCTCTATAACTGGAAGCTGATGGAAAAGTGTTTCTTGTCCACCCACCATCCATCCCTTAAGGTGCACCCTCAAGGCTCTTGATTTGCTCTTGCCCTTACCCTTGCCCCATGTGCGAGGTGATGCAAGCTTGATTTTAAGACTACTTGCATCTCATTTTGCCTTTCTTTGTAGAGTACTTTTTTGGGTGCTGCATATGGTGGACTACTTGCTATGGAATTGCCAAGCTTGGCTCTTACCTATAGAGAATTTAGTGTTCATTATGAAATCATTGTCCAATATTCAAAGTCCTATTTGATGTCTTCTTCTCTGAATTATTCTTGGTTCATGCAATATAAAAAAAGTGATAATGGGGAGAGTCTTCTTCTCTAAATTATTCTTGGTTCATGCAATATATAAAAAGTGATAATGGGGGAAAGTGGCATTAATCAACTTCCTTTAGGTATGAACTCTTCTGATACCTTAAGCAAATTAATGTATTGTGATTTCGTTGTTTATCCTTCCATAATCTTTATTTATTGAATTATTGAGTTTTGCTTGTAGTTGATTCAAACTATTGTTTGCAATCATGCAATGATGTTTGCAGCTCAGAAGGGTAAAAATCTATGTTCTCTAATTGTATTTTGAAAAGGTGCCGATGTAGTTGCTTATTTAACTACTCCAAAATCATAATTATCTTAATTGTGCTAGTAATAGTATGTTAGCAAAGGATGATGCATTGGGCTTTAAAACTTGCAATGCAAGTTTTTTAGTTTTTTCTTCATATGATACAATTTAACACTTTATTTATTTAATAAAATTTTATTTAAAATGATGGATCTTTCATAATTGCTCTTTTACTTTCAAAATGTTTTGAATCTTTCAAATCCATTTTCACTATTTATCATTTGGTGACCACCAGGTATTAGTTACAAATTTCATTTTTGTTTTTGTGACTCACACAATATTCATATTATCCTCTCAAACCTTCTTTTTATTTTGAAATTTTCCAAAATCCTTTGAATGTTAGTCAATTTTCCATTTCACTCTTTTTCACCTAGTGATCACTAGGTAATAGTTCTATTTCATGTTTTGCTTTTGAGACTTACGCAATATTTATATTGTCCTCTCCCTTACTGGATTGGCAAGCTTTTAAGTGTAAGGTAACACCCGAAACCATGGGCATTACAAGAGTAAGGACCAAGGTGAAGCAAAGTTGAGGTGGGCCCCATACCAATGATGTGTATATAGTAAAAACCACGCTCTTTTTATTAAGATACCAGAAAAATGATGATAGGCTTTACAAAACATAATTGACACTACCTCCAAAGGTAAGGCACTCTCCAAGTACACTAGGAAAAAAAATGTAATTTTTACACATGGAGAATGGGCCCTTATTAAATTGGCAAGCCCACCTCTCAAGCAATGTTGGGTGCTTTTCATAAGGGGACTTGGTTTTCACCTTGGTTTTCAATCTAGTTCTCAAATTGAAAACCGTCGTGTATCTCATTTGATGAGAACTGGGTTGAAATTGACTCCCAAGTTTTCCCAAGAATAAGAATCGAATTCCATAAGAAACGATTTCAATGAATTTTTTAAAAAACTATAACATGGCACTACAAAAAATCACGACCTTTTTTTGCTTGGAATTTCAATAAAAAAATCCCCCATATGGTTTTTTTGCCCCCATGTCCAACTTGATCCGAATGTCATTCTAGACAAGTCGTTCTGAACTAGACCATTTTGACTAGGTTTTTTTGGTTGATTTTTTTTATTGGATTTTTTCAACTAGGTTTTTCTTACTGAACCACCATGGCAAGAATATAATTTGGACAATGACCAAAATTATGTATTATATTAAATATTTTTATTTTAAATGTATATGAAAATATTAATTAATTAATAACCTGCCCTACCTACCTACCTACCTAACTAATACACCTAATGATTAATTATGCCAAAAAAAATTTATTTATTTACCTACCAACCCTATGTTTTAGGTCTAAATTAAGCCACCTACCCTAGCCACTTAAGCTAAACCAAACCCCTTAGGCCAGGCTAAGTAGACTAAGCTAGGTGGTCTAATCGGCTTTGCAACCTAGGCTACCTAATAAGGTCACCTAAGTAACCAAAATACCTTAGGTTGCAAGTGTGAAAACTTGAACTCCTCGCCTCCACATTGAAAAATCAACTCCTTAACCATTGCAACACCACCCCATAAAGTGATTTTTTCTTAACAACATATTGTAATGAACATAATTATCTATACTAACATATTGTAATCAACTTTTAGGAATTTTTTCATTAGTCATATTACATTGAATGAACTTAAATTTTTTTACTCTACTTACATAAATAGATAGGTTATAAGTAGGTTAGCATAGGTAGGCAGGAAGTACCTATTAATAAATGCATGTATTTAACTAACATGTAGGTTATAATTTATTAGGTCTTATAGGTACCTACTAGGTCTATGTTTAAACCTACTTAATAAACTACCTACATTTATGTTATGTAGTAGGCTACATAGATACTTACTAACTTATTAAAAGATCTAGCTTAAGCATACTAAGTAGGTAGCCTAGCCTATTAAGTAGGTCTAGGCTTAAGCTACCTACCTAATATTAGGTTAGGTTACCTTATACCTAGTAACCTAGGTTAAGATACATACTTACCTAGATAGCTTAAGTTAAATTACATACCTACCTAGGTAGTTTAGGTACCGAGGTAGCTTAGGTTAGGTTATGTACCTACCTAGTAAGCCTAGGTGGTTTAAGTTAAGCTACATACTTAGTAAACCAAAGTGGCCTAAAGTAAGCTACCTACTTTGTAAGCTTAAAAGGTTTAAGCTAGGCTACATATTTAGTATGCTTAAGTGGCCTAGGTTAAGTTACCTACCTTATAGGCCTAGGTGGCCTAAGCTAGGCTACATACCTAATAAACCTAAGTGGCCTAGGTTAAGCTACCTACCTGATAGGCCTAGGTGGCCTAAGCTAGGCTACATACCTAATAAACCTAAGTGGCCTAGGTTAAACTACCTACCTGATAGGCCTAAGTGGCCTAAGCTAGGCTACATACCTAATAAACCTAAGTGGCCTAGGTTAAACTACCTACCTGATAGGCCTAGGTGGCCTAAGCTAGGCTACATACCTAATAAACCTAAGTGGCCTAGGTTAAACTGCCTACCTTATAGGCCTAGGTGGCCTACGCTATGTATGTATGTAGTTACCAAATAGACCTTGGTAGCCTAGGTTAAGCTACCTACCTAATAAGCCTAGGTGGTTTAGGTGGCCTAGGTTACTTACCTAACTAGTAGGATAGGCTACCTATTTACTAGGCCTAGATGATTTATGTTATTTACCTAGTAGGCCTAGGCTACATACCTATAATAGGCCAAGGCTAGTAGGTTTCCTACATGGTTAATACGTTTACCTAATAAACCAAGGTCACTTAGGATACCTACCTAGAAAGGTTACATTACCTAGTTATAAGTTATTTAGTAATCCTAGGCTATGTCCTAAGTAACCTACTAAATATATAGGTCTAAGCTAATCTATTTATCTAAGTTACTAACTAAGTTATTACCTAACAAATAGCCCATTAACTTATTAATTATGTTAAGCTAGATAGGTAATCTAAGCCTTATTTTTGGTGATAATGTCTAGCGTAATGTGAAACACAAGCTTGATTTTGATAAATCAAAATCAATTTCTAAACAAAAACCATCTTAAACATTGAAGTTGTTAATGGTTTTTATGTGACCTTTTTATAGTTATTTTTAATATATGAATAATCTATATATATGGACACCCCTTATATCAAAAAAAATTGTTTGAATAGCCTAGATTGTATAATCATTTTCATAATTTTTTTCTAGAGGAAAAGGAAAGTTCTCATACATCAATTTACATTAAGTGTCGAAAATAATTTTAAATGCAACATTTTGTATGTGAAGTAATTTTTCAATGAAAGCATTTTTTTCAATCCAAGCAATTTATTCAATGAAAGTAGTTTTTCAATGCAAATGATTTTCCAATATAATTTTTTTTTCAATGCAAATAATTTATCAATGTAAGGAGTTTCAATGAAAATAATTTTTAATGATTTTTTTTTTTCAATGCACACAAATTTTTAATACAATTTTTTTTATTTAATTATTTTTTCGATGCTAGCCATTTTTCAATTAAAACAATTTTTCCATCTAAACAATTTTCCAATATAAAATCATTTTCAATACAAGGAATTTTCCCCCCAAAAAAAGTAAATAATCTTTAATGAATCATTGATTTATTTATTTTTGAATGTGTTTATGTGTGAACCATGCTTTTGTTTATATAAATATCCATGAAATTGAGATTCATAATAATGGAAACACCTTTATTAAATCTTGTTGATTCATCATTTGAACATGTATTACATTCATATGGCCATCATTTAATTTCAACATACAAATATGAAATAAGCAATTGTCTTTTGGATTCTATATTTTATTTATTAGATAATCATTTATCATTTTTTGAATTGGAACAAAATAACATAGCACGTTTAAATAAATGTTTATTATTGAATACAAAAAAAACCTAACAATGTCGTATACGAAAATTAAATCCAAGTTTTTTGTTTATTTGCATCAAAACATGGTTACAAATGAACATCAATATGTAACAAAAATGATATCAAATGCTAGAATGGGAGGTTTGTGGGGAGATTTCGGAATATTTTGGATAACTAAATATCTACAAAGGCCAATTTACAATTTGGAATCAAATATCAAAACACATTATATTTTGATATTGCATGAATTTTCAATCTATCCCCTTACATATAGTGTACAATTTTCAACATTTTGAACGAATTCAATATGTTAATGGTCTACCTTTGCCTACTTTTTAAGTTAATGATTCCAAAGTTATCATAGATTTAGATGATTTTCCATCTCTTTTGAAGTCAATGGTGCAACAACCTTCTGTTCAATTAACGCAACTAACTACACATTTTTATTGGAATGAAAAAATATATTTTACATTACTGAACATTTTGAAAAATAATTGGGATGCACCATGGGAGTATGTTGTTTCATTGTTCAACACTTATTATAATACAAATATTATTTTAAAATAAAATTTAAATTGTATTCAATACTTACAAATTTTTTTGAAAAACAACACAAATGTTCCTATCAATGAGATTTTGTCTAATTTGTTCACTTCAATTTCCCTTACCAATTTTTTTTTAAATCCCAAAATTCAAATGGAACACTCCCATTTGATTGTTGAGCATAATGTAACACAAGAAAAAAAATAAATTGATTGAGCATTTTATGAAAATAATATTTTTGAATTATTGGAGGTTTTTCCAAATATAGCTTATTAAGCAAAAACATTTAAATTCATCAACATGTTTCCAAATATTAAAAGAAAAATATCAGAAATTATAAATCACATGAAATATATATACATAAAAATAAATCAGAATACTCTTTCATAAATGACAAAATTCAATCGTCATATGTTTAATGCACTCTAGAAAAAATTAAAAGCGTGCAATTCCCACACAACAACTTCTTGCCAAACATGATGTTCAATCAAATAAAATATTTAAAAATATTTAAAAATACACATAATTCAATATACATTGACATTTATAATAAACAAATCGAAGGTGTTCCCATAATTCCATGTTTTAGTTGTAAAATGTTATTTTAAAAAAAGAACTTAAATGTTTTTCAAACAAATTGTCAAGACAATTTTTTATATATTTTCAGATTCAAATAGAACCTAGTTCAACATCATACATATGTACAAGTTGTTTACATGTAATATTAATGAAAATAAACCACCTTATTTAAGTACAAAATAAAATTTCTAGAAAAAAAATCATTCCATTAGTCCAAAAATTAACATAATTAAAAGAATGTTTTATTTCATCACGTATTGCTTTTGCTCAAATTTATAAACTCTAAAGGTATGGGAAATATAAGATGCATGGTATTGTTATTAATGTCCCCTGTAAATGTGAATCAAATTCAATCAATACTACCATGTTTACCACATGATGGTGCAACGATAGGTGTGTTTCTTAAGTGATGTTTTGAACACAAATCACATTATATGTCAATAAATGTTGATCTAAATATGGCGTTGGTCGTTTTATGAAATTTAATTGAAACACCATTATACAAAGATTTGAATGTTACCATTCATCATTTGTTTATTTCGCATATGAATTTAAAATTAATTTTTTAAAACTTATAATAATGCATCATTTGATAATTCTGATTTTGATAATGAAAAGATACATTGTACATCAACATATTCAACGATAAATAATTTTTTAGATGCTAAAAAAAAATGGATTATGAAAATATTATATATTTTATTGTCACAAATCAAAATTTTCACCTTTTAGGTGTATTTAAAGATAAACATTCCAAGGAACTAAATTTTCCAACATTGTTATGGGCAACTTTGACAATTTTTTAAAGCTTTTTCATATCAAAAAATAGCTCAATGGGAATTACTTCATAAATCTGGGGATTTTTCAACAAATTTTTTTAACCTTTTCTTTAAAATTATTAAAGTTTCCATCCAAAAAGTCATAGGTTCTGATTGGGTGCAAATATGAAAAGGAAAACTATGTGGTAAAACTTTAAAAGCTTACCAATTATGAGATAAACCAAATTTAGATAATTTTTTCAAATCATATTTAGGTTATCGTGATTTGGAAGGTTTGCTTAATTCACTTGATTATTTTTAAAGGTTGTGAAAAAAAATTATTTATAATGATTCGACAACTTGGTCTTCCAAAGTTCTTTGTCACTTTTATATCTGTTAAAAGATTACAGGATCTTCTGATTAAATTTTTACACACATTATGTGTTTGGAGACTAAATCTCCCAAATAAAATAGAAAATCTCCAATTTGTTCATATAACAAAATTGATACGAATTAACCTTATCGCATGTGCAAGATATTACGATCATAGAATTCTAGGATCTTGCCATGTTGGTTTGAATTGTTGACAATGTGTAAGAGTTGCACTAATGTGGAGCGGAGGATAAATTATTAGTTCCCAAGTTAGATGGGTTTTACAAGCATAGCGGAAGGAGAAAGTGCAAGCATGCAAAACCAAGGTTGAAGGTAGTTGAGTATTACACTAGTCCTCATAGCCAACATGCAAAAAATGAATGCATCTATGGCATTACAAGTTTTGATTGTATCCTTGAGCAAGTGCTAAATGCAAAGAGGGCTAAAAAAAAGAAAAAATACCTCTAGTTTGTTATTATTTTTCGTCTTTTGCAACAAGACATGCCCCTAACAGATTGTGAGTGCATGCAAGGGTTTTTTTAATTTATTAAGGTTGAAAAGATTTTGAGTATGCATTGGATTGATTCAAGTGGTTAAGGAATGGCAAGTACTTATTTAATTCCTTATTGGATTGTTGTTTTTTGTGCATTGTACCTTATGCACATTCTTAAAAAATCCCCTTGGACCACCATCATTGTTACTAATATTTGGTTTGTGAGTGGGGAATGCAACACTATGCACAATGTTGTTTTGCAACTAAACATGCCATTCAAAATGCGAGATTCATATCCTTGAGTTGTGATGATGTCACAATAGTGGATAACCAAAGCTAGATATCAATCCACTGTTATGTGGTTCAGAATTGACGTAGGGTACCCATATTCCTAAATTTGCAGCAAGTCACTGAAGGAGGTGGGTCCAACAACCTAACTACCATGCTTGTGAACTTTATAGTTATTATTGGTGGATTATATGAGGGGGATTTAGTAGCAGAATTGGTTTTTTTTGGTGCAGATGGTGTTATTGTTTTTCAGGGATTTAAAACAGGGGTGACAATGCAACTCATCAAAAAACATGCACCATTTGTCACTGGTATCCACCACATGGCACATATCTGCAACCTAGTTATGCAATCCTTTTTTCCCCTACCATTGGTTGCAAAAATTAAGGGCTTGTTGCAAGGCATGTATGTGTATTTTTTTCATTCTCCTAAGAGGCAGTTAGAACATGTGAAGTTGGTAAAAATATTACAAACAAAAGGATTGAAAGTCCTTTGCAATGTTAAAACATGGTGGATTAGTATGCTTGCACCCATCAAGCTTGTTCTAGTTGAATATAAGAGTCTTGTTGTTAAGATGGGTGATGATATGGCTAGGAATGCATATGCCAAACAACTATGAACTCTTGTGTGATTGTGACACTATCTTGGTTGACTTGTGTATTGCCCATGTTGGAAGCAATTCAAAGTTTATCCAAGCTAACTTAGGGTAGTAATACCTTCGTTTGCGACTTGGTGACCTCTATCATTTTGTGTATTGGTGATCTATATGCTATATATGTAGACCTATTGAAGAGGTACAAACATCCCCATCTTGCCATGTTCAATGACTTGGTGCAAAATGTTTGTGATGTTCTACACATGGTTTAGTATTTGGAGCCACTAACTAATGTTGAGTATGCAACATTCAATTCAATGGTTGTTTGTTCATGTTGCATAAGACATGTGCCACTATTGATGCAGTGTCTATGGTGACTAAAGATGATTGGGAATTATTGTGCAATATGTAAAGGATGAATGTACATGTGTAGCTTTTGAATTGATAAATGAACTTGCAAGGCACTTCCATGCCCATGACTTCATGAATGTAACTAGGATTATTTATCCCCGATATTGGGAATAGTTGATGCGGAGGTCACTTTTGTTGGGCATTTGGCAATTTTGAAAACAAAATTTTGTCATGCCAAATCAAAAAGCCCAAATGCTACTTTGGTTGTTGGTTTGTTAGATGGTGCATTACTTGACCAACAAGCTTTTTTTTTTTTACCATAACCATGAAGAACAACAATCATGGTGCCCTACATTTGCCACTTGATTGCAACCCTATAACTAAAATGTGAGTACAATTGGCTGCAAATGTCATTGTGGTTCAAAAGTTGTTAGAGTTTTTGAAGCTAATGGAGATTGTCATTGTCATGGTTGTAGGGAGTGTGGAAGATGAGAGGACTTTCTCCATAGTTAATTTCATGAAGTCCAAGCTTTGTAATTGCTTGACCACACACTCGAATTTGGTGGTTTGGATGTATGCGCAATTTTTTTATAAGTTGGAAACTTTCCCCTTCTACACAGTAATCAATCAAGGATTGGGGAAAGGAGAAATTGTGGTATGGAGAAGAGTAGGTGGCTAGAAATATGTCATTAATTAGTGTTACTTTACTATTGTATAATACTGTTAGTATTGTGTAGCATTAACAAACAAAAATATATGTTTTTTTGTACCACATTTTGCAAGTGCAAGGTTTGAGTATTTTTGTACCACATTTTGCTTCAGTTTTAGGGTAATGTGGGTTGGGGAAACTAGGAATCCCTAAGGTTGGATTCTATTCTAGTAGCTTGATCAATGTGCAATCATGACATTTTTAATTTTTTTTCCCATATGATTATTTTTTGGATGTGATTTTTAATTGTTGTGGGTGAAATGTTTGGGTTTTTGCAAGTTGTAGGTTGTTGTTTTTAGATAGAAGTTGGCATAGTAGATTCAACACATCACAATACAATTGAACTAATAAATTGCTCTTATTGTTGGCATTTTAAGGTGGTTTATTTTGTGCATATCCTCTTCTACTCCAATTAGTGAATATCCTTAAATGGATTGGGGTTCAACCTCCCTTGGAAGAAATCCTTTTAAATCATTCCACATGGTGTGTTTTCCTTCTATTTTGGTGTATACCAATGTTGGTATTTTTAGACACTAGTCCTTGTAATTTTGGTTAGAAATTATACATAAGTATGTAGCACAATTTTCATCTTTCCTTGTACATAAGTTGCATGTTTATAATCTTGATGTTCATTGGTGTAGCACATTTTTTGTCATGCAAATTTTATTAGTAGCACTCTCCTTGCTTGTGTCTCCAATTAATTCACATAAGAACCTTCATATTGTGAGCATTCATGTCACCAACAAAGTACTACTTGCAAAATAATCTTTGGCCAACATTTCACACATTTGAAACTACTATAGCCAATTGTCATACATTTTGTAAAACTTCCTTTCCACATGTTTCAATAAACAAAGGTAGTAAAATGCCAATGATGCCTTTTCAAAAAAATGAAAAAAAAAACATTGGTTGGGATGGATCTATCCTTCACATGATAGGTTACCAAGGTATAGTATAACCACCTATTATTCAACCTACCTACCTACCTACTAACCTACTTACACGAACTATAGTTTACCAAGGTGAAACCTGAATGCAATCTTCATACTTATTAAGGATGTATAACATTTTCAACTTTTCTTTTTACTCCTTGGATGTTGAGAGTTTGATAGGAGCTAAGTCATTTTGGTGTCTTGAATAGTAATGAAAGCATATGAAATGAAAAAAATTAATGGTAACAAGACAATTTATATTCAAAAGATTAAGACTTCAAGATCCATAAAACTTTGAACTAAATAAAATATCTCTTATAAACTTGTTTTTTTTTCAAATATATCATTTTTGGTTCACAATTGAGTGTCACAATTCAAAGGGAAAGCATAAGGTTTGCTTTTAAAAGCATTTTGATGGGTTTGTGTTTGAGATACATATAACTAGGTTCACATTTTAAAAAGATGTTTTGCAAAGAATTTAGAAAGGCATTTTATCTTCGTTTTAATAATAATAAAAAATTGAACGTCCTAGTTTTTTTTTGGGTTAAATTGTGTTTAGATAAAGCATGATGTATGTTCAACTTTTTAAAAATACATAATATTAACAAATATATTATTTTATTTATAATGCATTATAAATGTTTTAAACAACATCCATGTGCAAAATACAAATTCATGAAAAAATAAATTTCATATAATTTTTATTATTAAATCATGAGATGGAAAATTTGTGATTTAAGTCTTACAAGTTGTTTTGAAGAGGTTACACTATTGCATCAAGTGTAACAATAAAGACAACAAAAAAAAAAGAAGATCAAGGTGTTGGGACATGTATAACTTTAAGTCCAACAATGATGTCTAAAACAAGTTAGGGTTTTAGGGTTAAATGTTCAGGTTTAGGGTTTCATGAATTAAAACTTTCATTCTAGGATCCACAAAACACATTGTCAAGTACCATCTCAATTGTTAAAAGGGGGTTTAGGGTTTAGGGTATACATAAAATATAACACACCACAACCAAATTGACATAACATGGTCATACACATTTGTTGCAATAGTTTGAAAGACATGTGATGTTTGTAAGGTGTGTAAAGTTTCAAATACAATATGCAACCTTAATTCATCATCATGTTTAAAAGTTGAAATTCCATTACTAGAAAGGAAAAGAAAGAGAGAGAGAGAGAGAGAGAGAGAGAACCAAAATGATTGAGAGGTTTCATTTTTTATTGATCTTGTGAAGTGGAGAGACAAAAATTACATAAAAAGAATATGTAATTTCTGAAGGTTTAGCACAAGTTGAAGAAGAAGAATCACAAAGAGAAGGCAAAGGACAAGATACAAGGTTTTTGAAGTAAAAGCTTTGCTCTCTACTACTCTCTTAGTCTAATACGGAAAAGATTTCAATAAGGAAGGTTTCTTTGTTTAACTTCACAAGCTTGTTGCAGCAGATTTCAATAAGGTTCCTTTGCTTGACTTCACAAGCTTGTTGTAGCATGAATGAGGATATTGGTGATAATTGCAATTAGCTATGTCTCCTCTTGAGTCTAACGTTAGGGAGGGTTTAGGGTTTAAAGTTCATTTCTCATGAAGAGTGTGAAGAGTAGACGCACAGAGAGAGAGAGAGAGAGAGAGAGAGAGAGAGAGAGAGAGAGAGATTGAGAATCGATCTTCGTCGCGATGCACAGCATCTTATACAACTGGTCGTCGCAATGGAAATGGGAGAACGCAGCTGCGGGAGCTGTGGCAGGTCTCACCACCGTTGTCGCTTTGCATCCACTGGACATTGTGCGCACTCGCTTCCAAGGTCTCCAAAGAGAGAGTTTTTGTTGTTGTTGTTCCTCTTCTTCAATACAAATCCACCCAAAATGAAGAAACTACCTATTCAACCCTAAACCCTACGACAAAGAAAGAAGCTTGTCAGATATTTCTTCTTCTTCTTCTTCTTCTTCATGTAGGTATTCTTGAAGGCTTGGAATGAATGATTGGATTTTTTCTCTCTTTCTTGTATGTATGTATGTTGTGATGTTGTTGTTGTGCAGTGCATGATGGGCGACAGACAACAACGATCCCCAAGTACAAACACACAGTTCACGCTTTGTACACAATTGCCAAAGTAGAGGTGTGTGTGCAGGCGCGTGTATATGTGTTCCAAACTCCTCCTATTTCTTTCTATTGTGGACTGATGAGATTGTATTATCTTTCTTTGTGATTTTCCTGAAGCAGAGTTTCTTATGATGATGAATAGAGGTAATATGTTCAGGGTTTTAGGATTCTATGGTCACTGAAGACAACAGAAAGAAATATGACAGAATCATAAATGAAGAGGAGTTTGAGTTCACAGGGATTAAGAGGGCTGTATGCGGGCCTGTTTCCTGCGGTTCTGGGATCAAGCTTGTCGTGGGGACTCTACTTTTTCTTGTAAGTGATGCCTAGGTCTCTCACCCTGGAACCCAAAAGAAAGAGTGTTTTGCTGAGTCTCCAATGGTTAGCATTCATGTTCACCACTTCCCATGATTTACATGTGGGGTTTTGGATTGGTCATGAAACTGTGAATTGGATTCTATTGTGGTGATTGTCTGTTGCCAATATAATATAACCTCTGGTCATCATGCTCAATTCAGTTGGTTTTCAGTCTTCTTTTGTAAAAGCAAGGCTTTCAACTTTGTTTTTCTGACGTGTAGATAGATTGTTGCAGGGAGTAGATTGTTTTGCTTTGCTGATTGACTTTCCCATGGTGTACATACTATTCTTGTGTTTTAGGTATAGCAACATAAAAGAAAGAAATCGGCGGCTAGTGGGCAGGGATCTGGGTCCAGCCTTGCACCTTCTTTCAGCTGCAGAAGCAGGATCAATAGTAAGTCCCTCTCCTAATTTATCCAGAGTCTCTTGCTCCCAAGTTCTCTGAAACTGCTGCTTTCTATAGTTGAGCAGTAGTAAGGGTGAAGCAACAACATTTGCATGATTGCAATATCTTCGAATGCAGACTAATATGGTTGTGCGGTTGGAGGGTGTTAGGTTTGTGTGCTGACAAATCCAGTATGGTTAGTGAAAACAAGGTTACAGCTGCAGGGCCCTGGCCATGGCACACGTCAACCGTATACAGGATTCTATGGTTTGTAAATCTCCCTATGGCCTTGTTGTTGAATTTTGTACACCCAATCAAGTGAATTTCCTGTAGGTTATCCTTCATGTGTATGTAGTTCAAACTGAGGGATCGTGTTCAAATTCTAGATGCCCTGCGAAGCATTCTCAAAGAGGAGGGATGGCGTGGTCTTTACAAAGGTCTTGGCCCTGGACTTGTTCTTGTGAGTATTTTTGCTTTCTTCTTTTCCTTAGAAGGGTACATGTTGCATGATCTGGAGATTTTTCATCTCAGGCGAGACATTGCAAGTGTTCACTACATTTTGAGGTTGTCATGGGTAACCAACAGTCAGCCAGAATGGCTTATCTGAATTTGTATGTATTAAGAGTATGGTGTGGGCCTGGTACTTTCACAACTCCTGAGACCAGGGTCAACCTTGTTCCCTTGCCAGGATGCTAGCAAGCCCACTCTTTGTAATAACCTGTAGTTAAGAAACTCTGTCAAATGTTTTGAGTTCAAGCTCATGTGAGCAAGGCAAGACACATTCTGAATCTTCTCCTCCTGATAGGTGCTGTCCCTTATGAACATATCAGCTGGCAGTGGTTACAAAGCATAATGATTTGATCATTTCAGGTATCACATGGAGCCCTACAATTCATGGCCTATGAAGAAGGCCGAAAGTTGTTGATTGCATATCGCTCTCAAAAGTCCACAGATCAGCTTATGAATACAAAGGGTGAAGAGCTTTTGGTAGTGACTCCCAGCTCTCTTTAGTATCTCAGTGGCCACTGTGCAGTACAGTTTCCTGTTATTGGTTTGTGGTTCATTTTAACCCTATTGGCTCTTGAGCTCCCACTATGTCTTGATCCTATGATGCAGACATCCCAAGATTTTGCAGTTTTGGGGGCATCATCAAAGCTTTTTGCTGTCTTTCTCACATATCCATATCAGGTGTGTACAGGAACAGTTTTGCAGATTGAGTTTCACAACTTGCTTGAAACTTTCTCCAGGGTCTCTTGGGTCAGAGCATGATTCAATGACTCAATTGTGGGTTAAGCCTGGTGTACAATTTGACAATGCAGAATGGTTGAGTTGTTGGTTTGTCTTGTCATGATCAGTGATGTTTGCGAACGTACTCATATAATACAATTTTCATGAAATGTCCTCAATCTGCAGTGCTCTGTGATTGTGTTTACATACATATTGTTTGGTCCATATTGCAGGTCATCCGATCTCGTCTTCAGGTACTCTTTTTCTTGACTGATAGCTGTTATTATACTTGACTGGGAATACAGAGACACTGACAACAATTCATGATTCAGTTGACAGAAATAGTGTAAGAAGGTTCTAGCCTCCTGATAAACCATAGTGAAGCACTTCCAAACACAAATTTCTGAGTGACTGTTTTTTCCTAACAGCAAAGACCAAGTGCGGAAGGATTTTTGAAGTACCGCAACACGTGGCATGCCTTTGAAGATGCTGTAAGGTAAAATGTGCATCAACTTGATGAAATGGCCCCTTGGCAAGACTTTTATGTTATCTATCTCCTGTGCTGTGGAAATTGCAGATGAGGTGTACTTTTCAATAAGTTGCTTCCGTGGAAACAATGAATGAATTGTGTGTTGTGTGCAGTGCAGCAAGAGAGGATTGCTGCTGACTAATTAGATGAAGCCCCTAATGGAATGGACAAAGAACATTACACAAGATAGAATTTTCTTTCAGATGTGGATGATGATGGGTGATGATTGTGAGACTAATTGTTTGTCAAATACCTGGCAGGTATGAAGGTTTTCGGGGGCTGTACAAAGGAATTATCCCCAATTTACTGAGAGTTGTGCCATCATCTTCCCTTACTTTTCTCATCTACGAATCTGTATTGAAGTATCTCAAGTAATTCCTATCCCAGGCATTGACCTACAACCCCTTAACTAAATCCCTCATCTGTAATTACTTTCATGCATATTGATTACTATAAGAGTTTTTCAGCTTAATTAGGTATCTTGGAAATCTAGATTATTGATTGAATTTGGGTTTTTGGTAGTTACTGCTTCTTGTTCATACAGTCCAGATCTGTGAGGTTTTGACAAAAGAGGAATTGCATTGTGTTCTCACGATCCTTTGGGTGGGGTGGGGAGGGATTCTTAGGTCAAGAGACCTTTCAAGAAAGATCCAGCCAGCAAGGGGCCACTGTGATTGAACACTAGAGTGTGTTCGTCCAACCATGTACAGGGTGTAGGGATTCTCTCAACATTTGCAAGTAGAGTATGTAGACAATGAAGCAGGAGGCATTTCCTGAAATTTAACAGGTGTAAAGTCTGTTCTACATTCAATGAGAGGTGACTAGTAGAGCATGTTCTGGTGAGAGAAAACCTTCTGTATGTCCATGGATATTGTCTTACTCAGGAGATTACTTTATGGCAATCCAAGAGATGTACCACGGGAAGCTTGACCTGAATTCTCCACTATGCTGTGATAGTCAGCTGCAAATTCTCATGGCTTAAAGTTTTTGGCATGCTCTATGTTGCCCAGGATTTGTGGAAGGGGGGGATAGTATGTGGTAACAAACATATATCCTGTCATTCCAACCTTCAAGTACGTTTCTGATCCTGAATACACAAGTGTCTTTTAACTTGACAGTAGGATTCTGTGTGAGTCAATGTATTCTCCTATTCCTTTTAGCTTATGTCTGCTTTAAATAATAGCCATCTAATTTATCAAAATTGGAAGCAACTTGGGCACAGCATAATGTTGACAATTCTATCCGTAGGACTTTCAACATTATAACGGTGTACTAACGGTGCAACATGATTTGCCTTATCTTCCAGTGCTTCAAGGTTGACCTTGAAATGGCTGGTATCAGCAATGCAGGTGAACTTGGAGGAATTCTGCAGATTTAGGGGTGTTATATAAAGTTCCAAGATTCCCACTTTCTTCACCAAAATCAGTTGCGGCACCAGGAATATCAGCTTTTGAACCAAATTGCAGCCCGTTGGTGGTGGGAATTATTGAGGTGGGCACAATTCTATGAACATATCAGGTTAGTGGTTGCACTGGTGGATACCCACCATAGGCCTATACCGACTGCAGGGAGCTGATGAAATCATTGGGGAAGTTGTGATAGATAAGGCACTATCATACATGTTACTGTTTATGGTCCTTGAACGACTGAGAGACTGTCACTTTTTTGTTCAATACTGCTTTTCAATTTTTTTGCTTTAGTTTTTCCCATTGTGTGTTGTTCCTTCGTCTGGGTTCTGAAAGTCCTTATCTGGAAGTCTTTCTTTCTATGACTTCCAAGGAAAAGGTTTAAAACCTTGTTCTGGTTTTCTATTGGAGATTGCTGATGCGGGATTTGTTCTGCAAATCAAGCAGCATTTCACAGTAATAATAAACTGTTCTTTTTTAATCAACAAGACTTTTATGGCCATTGAAAACACATTACAAACCAAGGGAACAACCAGGTACCTATTTGGTTTTCCAATGGCATCCCGAGTATCAAGGAGGGCACAACAATTCATGGCCTTCACATCTGAGTATCAAGGATGGCATGACAAATTCAATGGAATAAATGATTTGCATCAATGGATGTGATGATTTCAAGTTCAATCTAAAACACTCCAATGGAATTTTTTTGGTTGAAAATATGACTCACAAATAGCTATATTTGCTATGATTTTCAACACCTTTAACAAACCATTTAATTGATGTAGTATGTTTTTCTACACTATACCACTCAGTGTTGATTTAAGATTAAAGATGCCAGCAACATTTGAAAATGAAAATGTTAGGAAATTCAATCACAGTCCAGATAAACTGAGATTGCAGAAAAATCTTTACAACACCACACTTTGAAGGTAAAACAAGTCACAGGCTAGCACTCAACAGAGAAAGCTAATGACAGATGGAAGTCAATAGTATCCTTGTTCAATATCAAGCAGCATCAAGCTTCTCAGGGTAAGCTTCATTTCAGTTCATTTCAGCTTGTCCACATGCAAGCAAACATCTGAGCCTAAGGCATAAGAGAGGCCTACATAGAGGGTTTTACATACCAGATGCTTTGATAGTAGCAAATATAGCCTGAAATAGTCTTTGGGTTGGCTGCTAAAACTCCTCATATGCAGTGCCGGCCTGTCACACTACACTGCCATGTGTGCACTCATCTGATTTATTACTACTGCTTGCAACATTTCTACCTTACCCAATCTGGGAATTGGAAGCAAAAATTGCATCTCCACAATAGCAATGTTTTGGTTATTGAATTGGTGTCTGTGCATATCCTGGGGCTTCATCTGTCCCCAAAGAAGTAAGCAAACACATAAACACCAAAAATTTAACATGTATCAAAGGTGCCATGAATGAATCCCTCAACACTAATAATATTGTTCACGAGCTCCATCTAGAGCGACTACAATTGTCTGAATGAGGAAGTCGACATAGATTTTACTAATGCTTGAGAGGGCAACACCTACCTAATCCATTGCCTTCGAAGATTCATCATAAACCTGTTTCTGTTGGTAGATCCTTTCATTCCAAGGTCCAGCATCTGCATTTTCACATCCTCCTGGGCAGCAGCATGAGCCTCCCAGGAAGGCAGGGAGATTCTCACTGTCGACCAACTCAAGTAATTTTGAAGAGAAGTTACCACCATG
>Ga0116231_10003230_pt1 | contig 34029 bp, 23 predicted proteins | sample S1TSphgellanicum_2_FD_89695 | JGI IMG/M metagenome (GOLD analysis project Ga0116231, IMG submission 89695) | Host-associated microbial communities from peat moss isolated from Minnesota, USA - S1T2_Fd - Sphagnum magellanicum MG | ecosystem: Host-associated > Plants > Peat moss > Unclassified... | reverse complement strand
CTTGAGTTGGACTATACCTTAATCCTTAGCCTAATTCTTGTTTGTCCAAATTAAGAGCTCTCCTTTTATGACTGTTTTTGGGTCCAAACCAATTGATTTTCCCTCCAAAACAGGTGCCATCTAGGTTTAGCCTCAATTTGCCACTTTTTGGTCTAGAATGTTAGTTAGTAGGATGATGCATGGATAAATTATATAAATTAGAACAGCCCTTTTTCCTTGCTGACTATATATATATATATATATATATATATTGCCACTAGAAATCAAGTGCTTTTTCAGATTTTCAATAGCCATAATTTGGAAAAAAATTAATTTAAAAAATCCAGATTTGTATACATTGTTACAGTTTGTAACCAAAAAAATGTGGAAGGGTGTTTAAAGAATCTTCATAGTAGAACAAGAATCCACACTAAAAAACCTCAATTTTAACATACATGATTTGTATCCCCCACAATGTTGCATGGCTCTTCAGTTTTGCATTACAGTTTATCGTTAGGGTATTATTGATTGGCATTTTGGTGCATCTGATTTCTTTACTAAATGTCAATGAGGATTTGTGCATTGGCTTTGCTTTGTTGAATCATTATTGATGTTATGTTATTAAATCATGTCACCCACTTCTATTTGCATTTTGTTGTGTTGTTTTGGTTGTGGGAGATTTGATTATATGGCCGTTCAAATTGAAGGGTCATTGTTGAACGTTCAACCTCCCCCCACAGTGCCACTTCCACAAAGCATAATGGAAGGTCTTTGTTAATTTCTGAGTGGTCGTTACGCATAACAAGGCCCTCAAACAAGGGCGTTACTAGAGTCCAGCACTGCCCTTGGTTGTTGCTTTGGGCAGGCGCCTTAAGGTCACTACATATGGTAAGGCCCTCAAACAAGGGCATTACCAGAATTCGGCACTACCCTCAGCTGAGGTTGGCAGGCACCTTATTCTGGTAATGACCCCATCTATGGGCCTTACCTACCACTTAAAACAACCCTCAACCACTTATTCATCATGTTTAGTGGTTTAGTGGCAAAGTTAATAGTGGTTTGTGAAAGCTGCAAAATTCGCTTTGAGGTTTATATATTTTCTTTCAATCCATTGTAGATTTCAGGAAAAGGGAGTCATAAATGGAGTTGTTGATGGATGTGTGTGTGTGGGTGCATGTGTACAAAGTACAAACTAATAAGCCATGGACTTTCATTTCCTCCGGACACTAGCACAGAAGAGTGCATGAGAAACCCCTCACCCCAAGATGCCCGAAGACATACAAGAACATATGCGTGCACTCATTGCGCAACATGGTAGTGCTTTGGTTACTTTGACGGCCCTTCAGTAGCACCTAGAAGCGCAACGGAATGACGAGCAAACTGACTCTTTGGAAAATCCTATTCCACATATTGATGTTCTAGCAGAATTCAATCAAGGCACGTCAGAATCTGCACATGAACGTCGCAATCGCCTACAGAGAAAACGGCGTGCTCAACAACGTGAATAGCTTTCTCTTCGCAATGACGCATTACAATTGTTTGGAAACAAAGATGCGTCAGCCCCGGGACAATGGGATTGTGGAGAAATGGACACAATATGTGGATTCTGCAGCGCGAAAATGTGGATCAAAGAACGATCGGCAAAGTCAACAAACAACAACCCACAATTTTTTCTGTGTTGTGAGAATGGCAAAGTTTTGTTGCCGAATCTTCCTGTAACATTGCAAGAGCTGGAAGTTCTTTTAACCGGCAAAGAGAACAATGCCGTCAAATTTCAAGATCAGATTCGCATGTACAATTCCGTGTTGGCATTCACTTCGTTCGGTGCCAAAGTTGATGAGTCGGTAATAGGAGGCCCTGAACCGTATTCCTTTCGCATTCAAGGTGAACTTTATCACAAAATCAGATCCCTACGTCTTGCTGAAGGACAACGGCCACAATTTGCACAACTGTACATTCATGATACGAAACATGAACATCAAAACCGCCATGCCGTTATGCCCTCGCTTGATCCAACGATGTTGGATCGGTTGTTGACCATGATGTATAATATCAATCCCTATGTCGAAATGTTCAAAATGGCAAGGGATATGATGGCAATAGAAGGTGCTCCCATGGATCTGAAATTGCGTTTCATTGCCTTTCGAACAAAGGATGCCCACCGATACAATGTGCCGATGGCCGATGAAGTCGCTGCATTGATGGTAGGAGATGGTTCTGAGGTTGTAGACAGACGTGACGTCGTCGTTGCTCAGCAAGCTGGCTCGTTTCAGCGCATTTTCGAACTACATGTGGGATACATGGCTCTACATTATCTGTTGCTATTTCCTTACGGTGAGGATGGATGGCATCCGAATATTCCGCTCAATGGTGTTGTTGCTGATGCAGATTTGGATGAAAACCATGCGGAAGAATCTAAGCTTCAAAGAAAGCATTGCAATGTGACAATGGCCGAATTTTATGGTTATCGACTTCAACATAAAGACACTGATGGCATTCCGTTGCTTTAGGGTGACCGATTGAGGCATCAATACATTATGGATGCTTATGCAGCTATTGAACAAAATCGCTTGAAATATCTGTGCCTGAATAAAAAAAAACTTTGCGCGAATATTTATCAAGGCCTTCAAAATGCCATCGCTACAGGTGACAATAACGCTGTTGCCATTGGACAGAGGATCATTCTGCCATCTTTTTTCATAGTAGGTCCATGTCACATGGTTCAAAATTATCAAGATGCCATGGCAATCTGCACATGGGCTGGTTACCCAAATGCATTTGTTACATTCACTTGCAATCCCCAATGGCTTAAAATCAAGAGAGCGTTGCTACTCGGACAGCAACCTCAGGATCGACCGGATTTGGTAACCCGAGTTCAAAATCAAGTTGAAGGAGTTGATCAATGACATTCACAAGAAGCATATTCTGGGACACACGATTGCGGGAATCTATGTCATTGAATTTCAAAAGCGTGGGCTGCCGCATGCACACATTCTCATCTTTTTTACCGAAGACTACAAGCCACACACGGTCGAGGATGTAAACCGCATGATTAGTGCTAAACTTTCGAATTCAGAAACAAACAAGTTGGCCCACGAGACGGTTACCAGATGCATGATGCATGGTCCATGTGGAGCTACGTTTCCAGATGCCCCGTGCATGGAAGAAGGCAAATGCAAAAAACAATACCCACGCAAGTTCCAATCCGAAACGGTGACGGATGTAAACGTATACTCTATTTATCGGTGTAGAGATATGGGGCACATAATTTTGGTTCATGGCATTGAATTGGACAATCGTTGGGTGGTACTACACAATGTCTATTTATCGACGAAATATGATGCGCACATCAACGTTGAGGTCTGCAACAATATTCGTGCAGTCAAGTATCTATTCAAGTATGTATATAAAGGACATGATCGTGCAACTGTTGAGATCTCCTGCCAAAGCGACAATGCCACCGAAGGGAATATGGTTGAAACTGATGAAATTAAAAAATATCTCGACTGTCGCTATGTATCTGCATCGGAAGCAGCGTGGCGCATATTCAAGTTTGATATGCATGAACGATTTCTTACCGTTGAGCGTCTGCAATACCATTTGCCCAATATGCAAATGGTGTTGTTTGATGATGATGATCTGCAGGAAGTGGCAACACGGTTAGCCATTTCCAGAACGATGTTCACAAAATGGTTCAAAACAAACCAAGAATCGAAAGTTGCATGAAGCCTTATGTTCGATCAATTCCCTCAGCAATGGGTGTGGAATCGGAAGTTGAAGCGATGGACATTGCGCAAGAGAGGCTTTGCAATTGGTCGCATGTATTATGCACACCCGACATCGGGTGAATGTTATTATTTGCGCATGTTGTTGAACTGCGTCAAAGGTGCCACATCCTACGAGCATTTGTGGATAGTGGATGGCAGAGAACACGACACATTCAAAGATGCATGCATTGCGATGGGTTTGCTTGTAGACGACAATGAATGGGATCAAGCCTTGGAAGAAGCCGGTGTTTGGGCCTCAGGATGATAGCTGCGTGACATGTTTGCCTCCAGGTTGATGTTTTGTGAAGTCACGAATCCTAGATAGCTATGGGATGCACGTTGGGAGTCTTTGAGCGATGACATTAAAGCAATGACACGCTGCGAGCGTGCTGATCCAACTGTTACGCTTTCTGAGGATGCGCTAAAGGATCGTGCATTGTATGAGATCGATCAGGTTCTCATGCGTAATGGGCACCGCTTGGAAGATTTTCCAACGCTTCCCAAGTCTAATTACATCCCTTTTGTTCATGGAGGAAATCAATTGGTTGAAGAAGAGTTGGCTTATGATCGGCATTCATTGACCGTAGATGCAGACAATAGAAGAGAGGCTCAATGACGATCAACGTAACACATACGAAACTATTTTGAATGCCGTGATAAACAAAAAGGGCAAACTATTCTTTGTGTATGGCAGTGGTGGAACCGGCAAAACATTTGTTTGGACAACACTTCCGTCTCGTTTACGAGGGCAAGGCAAAATCGTGCTTGCAGTTGCTTCATCAGGAATTGCATCTTTGTTGCTTCTGGGCAGTAGAACCGCCCATTCAAGATTTAAGATTCCAATTGATTTGCACGATGAGTCAACTTGCAACATCACACAACAAATGAAAGTGGCCGAGTTGGTGCGTAAAGCTGATTTGATCATTTGGGATGAGGCACCAATTATGTATCGCCGAGCTTTCGAAGCTATTGATCGCACCCTGTGTGATTTGATGCAATTGGATGACGCACAGGTAATCAGGAAAATCTTTGGTGGGAAAACCGTGGTCCTTGGTGGGGATTTTCGACAGATCTTGCCTATTATTCCCAAGGGGGGATGAGAAGACATTATCAGTGCTTCCTTGCTTCGATTGCATCTTTGGCAACATGTTACAATTCTTCGTCTTCATATCAACATGCGAGTCATGGCAACCAATTCTGAAAAGTAGCGAGAGTTTGCCAAATGGGTGTTGAATGTTGGAGACGGTAATCTTCCTGCCATTGTAGAAGAAGAAGGTGTCGATCCAAACTGGATCAAGATTCCATCCCATATGAGGCTGCCAGTAGAAGATTGCAATTTAAGAGGATTAATTTGAACCATCTATTTGGATCACCGGTGCCACTTTGGAGATGCCATGTATCTTATGCAACGCAACATTCTAGCCCCCAAAAATACTGATGTTGATGAAGTTAATAATGCAATTTTAGAATCGCTATTTGAAGAATTGCACACGTACCTGAGCGCAAATTCTTTGACTCCAACAGAAGAAGGTGCAAGTGTTGCTGCAGGAGTTTCAATGGATTCATTGTATTCGGTGGAATTTTTAAACACTTTGCAATTCAGCGGTATCGCAAATCATGAGTTGGAACTCAAAGTGGGTGTGCCAATCCTTTTGTTACGTAATCTCAATCAATCAATAGGATTGTGCAATGGTATGAGGTTGATTGTCAAAAGATTGGGTCAGCATGTCATTGAAGTGGAAATCATCACAGGAAACAATGTCGGCAAACGTGTGTTCATACTTTGCATCATCATGTCCCCCTCTGGGACTGATTAGCCATTTGTTTTGCGTCGTTGTCAATTTCCAGTTCGAGTGACATTTGCGATCACAATCAATAAGAGTCAAGGTCAGACATTCAACAACGTTGGGTATATTTGCCGTCTCCGGTCTATTTCCATGGTCAGCTGTATGTTGCTATTTCACGGGTCACAAGTAGTGCAAACATCAAGATTTTCAACGGCCAGGGTCCCGATAGATACATGCGAAATGTCATATATAAAGAGGTTTTGGAAATGTAGTTTGTAATTGTAATTTTGTAATATGTACCGTCAAATGCACACAAACCTGTGCATTAGGCACGGGGTTCAAACTAGTATAATCATAAGGTACAGGGGAACGAATCCTGTTGTGGTCGTGAGCAAGAATCATCCATCGTCCCCAAAGGAAGCTCCGTCCTTATACTAAGAAGAGGAAGAAGAAGAAGACGGCCAAAGTTCGCGGGATTGCGAGTACCGCGCCGAAGACGCTTTGCGTGGAGCTGAAATTTCGCGACATCGCGATCGCCAGTCGCGGATCGAAGAAGACGATTTGAGCAGAGGCAAGGATCATCTGCTACTTCACGAGGTGGCGTGCGGAACCAGCGGCTAACGCCACCGAATCCCTTATTATTCAGATCGCTCCTGGTTCCTTTTTTTTCTTCGCGTGCATCTTTTGAATCCTTTGTTTTTTGAGAAAATAAAGGTAATCTGCTTCAGCAATGGTGCTGCCTCGCATCAATCCTGATCTTCTGCTCGCCGCTCAACTGCCTGTGGTAATCTGTTGGCTCCCTCTCCTTTTTTATGGACGCTACTTCCAATTTGTCATGTTTCTTTTCTCCCTTTTATGCTCGGAACTTATATCTTCCGCGTCGCTTTGTGCATCCGATATCGGAAAGCGGTGTTGTCTTCGATGCCAGTTTTGAAATCGAACCAGTTTTGTTGCAATTCATGCGGTCCTGTATGTCCGGCATCTAGGAGTCCTCGTGGCGCCTCTTTTCCGTGTCGCTTGCCTATTGAGTACTTAAGCTTTTCTGTTGGAGGAATTTTGGTCTAATTTTTTTTCTGTGGAAGCTGGAAGTCTCCTTCCCTTCTACCGTACAATTTTCTGGAGGCCTGGAGTTCTGTCTCTCCATTTGGGTGCGATTGTTTCGTGAGTCTCTTGCACGAAGAGTGAAGTGATTTAGGTCTTTCTTGTGCTGAAGTCGTCTACATTCTTTTCTATGTCTTTTAAAACTTTTTTGACAGCAAGAATCCTCTCAAATTTCATGAGCCAACATCTCGATGTGTCCTCTTACTCCACAGTCTAATAATTTATGCTGCACACATGTACATGGCATTTAGCTCGTTAGACAAATGATAAGCTTATGGAACAACATCCAAGAGTTGTCAGGAAAGAATATACAAAGGTTTACAAGCCAATCTTACTCCCTCCACAACAGATTTCAACAGGCAGGTGGGGGACAGAAATCCTTTTGTGGGACGAGCAAAATTCTTTGTTGTCTGATTTTGATGTTACTCCTCAGATTTAAGCAGAACTTCAGAGGGCTAATTCACTAGCATTGTAGTTTTTGCATCTTGCTCTGGATAGTGAGGATGAGAGAAATGAGGTCAGAGCGGTGGCTGGTGGTATTCTAAGGGACTAACACAGAGCCTGAATGTGGTTGGGTTGTCATGATCCTTTTTGGTGGCCTCTCAATGCAGGTGGACTTTACCTACACAGAAAGGTATACACCACCTTCTGAACACACTTGTTCTTGGCAGTGTTGTGCACCACCTCTTTGGGAGCAGCTTTCCTGCCATGTTGTTGTCCGCTGCTGTGTTGCTTCATTTGCCCTAATATTGTTCAGGCTCTGGCAGGGATGTAGCCCTCTATGCACTGGGAGTGGGAGCTCAAGGGGCGGATGCATGCAATCCCACAGAACTCCCTTTTTTGTATCATCCAGATGGTCAGTCTTCTATCAAGGTAAGAGTTTTTTTTGGATAACTGCAGGTTGATGTTCAATCTGTCCCTACAGTAAATGTTTTGAATTTCCTGTCAGAATGGGTTTTTTCAAATAAACCTAGTGCCCAGCAGGGGTCGCAGAGGTAAATCAGAAGTGTTTGGTATTGATGTACCCAATAGTTCACTCTTTCAAATTTGTTTCCTGATTACTATCTATGGTGGCAAAGATCACTGGACCTGGTATTGATGAAGGTTATGTACATAATTAAATAGCAGTTTTCCATCAACATTAAGTATAGTGCTAGCTCATGGGGAGCCTGTGGTAGTATCTCTGTAGACTAAAGCTGCACTGGGATGAGTGGTTACTAGACACTCCTGACAATCAACATTTGGCTATCATATTTGTTGATGTGAACTGTGGTAGTGGACCCAATGAAGTTTCAGCTAAGACTCATCATGATTTTGTTTTTGACACATATTGTTGTTCTGACAAAGAGAGATGATTGCATGTAATCTCAAAGCTGGTATACAAACTCCATTCATATCTTGAAACAAAGTGGACATGGCTTTGCTTTCAATATAACATTCCTTCTCTAACAGCCATCTGTTAATATGGCATCTAGCAGATAGGTGACAACCAGAGGTCATGCATAAAGCAAGTGACCTACATTGAAGCCAAATGCAGTGTCCTCAGTTGTGTGTGGAAGGCTTATTTCATTTCCTGGGGTGGGTTTGTGTTCACAGGTTTTGCCAACCTTTGCAGTTTTGTTTGCAAACGATTTTGTGGTGCTTTTGAGCAAGGTCCCAGGTCTTCAGTGAGTGCACTTCTCTTTGCTTTCTATTTCAAGAGAACCTTTTTTTTTAGCAGTATGTAAATTGTGTGTAACTTATGCCTATTGCTTCTCACAATGCATATGTTCCTCACTTACCTTCTCATTTATGAGGGTTATGCACCTCAACATTAGGGCATGTTCAGCACTCTTGCAGTACAAAACTAGGGACAATACTTGTTGCAAATTCATTCTCCCCTGGCTCTGGCAGTAAAAAGGCAATGTCCCTGTTGTGGTTTGTGAGAATATTGGTAAGAACAACCAGTGTAAACCATGAACCTTTGTTGTTGTGATAGTTTTTGGTTTTGGTAATGAAGAAAAAGGGAGATTTGTAGTTTTCCATCCAAGCATGATGAGTGGCTATTCACCCTTTATAGGACTTCTGCCTCATTTTCAGAAGTGATCACTTTCTAACCTCTGCAGCAGGGGCACCGCATTTGCCCAACCCTCCCCCAAGGTTTGACCCCAGGGTATCCACATGGTTTGTCACTGACTTGCTTACCTGGTGACCCTGACTATAGCTGGGTCAGCTATATATGTGGCATCTAACATTGCCTAGTGGTGAATTGAACCAATAACCTCCCTGCAAGGCTGCCATGAATTCCTATAATTTGGGCTATTGGCTTGATGCTGTTTTGACAAAGGATTCTCACTGGGTTGGATTTCTGCAGCTTTGATCGCAATTTGTTACTGCATGGAGAGCAATATTTGGAAGTCTATAAGCCTCTTCCAACCCATGGCAATGTAACCTACAGTTTGGCCACCTACCTTTCAGATTCTGTGTTTCAGGACTCCATCCACACAGTTGCCTTTGAGTTGAACTGATGTACATCTTGAAGAACCTCCTGACATCACTCTTTCTCATGGAATCCTTTTGTGTTGTGTGTTCTTTTCAGATTCGAAGTAATATCCGAATTTCAGGTCTCCAAGACAAGGGTAAGATCTTGTTTCTTGTTGTATGGTGTGCAAGAAATTTTCTTTATCTGCAACACTATATTACTCACTAACTTCTGTCATGTTTGACGCTTTGAAATGTCATGATGCTCATAATTGGCTTGCCACAAGTGCCCTAGACCAGAACTTGAAATGTGCTTAGTTTCAATGGGTGTGAGAGGTTGAACTGCTACAGAACTTTGATGCAGTGAAAGCTGCTGTTCTTGAGTTGGAGGTCCTCAGCCACAACATGGACACAGGAGACGTTCTCTGCATGAACAGGTTATTTCAGTTGTCCTCCTGGTCTTGTGAATCTCATCTTGTCAGCCACGTGAACCTCACTGGTTTGAGGTGTTCCAGGTCAAATTTTGTGGATAAGTTCACTTGTGAACAACCTATTTAGCTGTATGTGCACAGATGCATGCTCCACCATCAATACTTTTTTTAATTTCCCTGAGATGCATAAACCAATTCTGATAGTACTTCTTTTCAAAGTTGACTTCTTTGGACTGCTGAAAGATTCCTGGACTCAATCATCCATCTCTTATTCCTACAGGATAACAGTATTTTTGCGTGGAGCAGGAGGATTTTCAACTTCATCACCACCATTTTCATATTCAGAGCGCAAGTCACAATTAAATTTGACTCCATTGTCAAAGCCCAGCGTTCTAGCACAAGAGTTGCCACCTGATATTGTAGTTGAAGAGCAAACCCATCCTTCACAGGTATACATACTGAAACCAAACTGAGACAGAGCTATGCAGCCCCAGTTGAGTTTTGAGATCACCCTCATCAACAATTACAACTTTGTGTTTGCTGTAATTCAACAATCTTGTTCGGTGGTCTGTTGGACTCCTCATTCTTGCTTCTGTAGATCCTGTGCTTTGTCTTTCCAGTTCATATTGATTGTTACGTTATTGTTTCTGTCACAATTTTTTCAGTGTTGTTAAGCTTTGGCTTTCTCACAAGTTGTTTTTGTCTTTGCACACAAACACTTTGTCACTGACACCAGCTCAAACTCATTTGAAATATGCAGAATCTCTTCTCACAGTTTGCTTTTGTTTTTGGTACATGGCAGGCATTGTTGTACAGATTATCTGGAGACTACAATCCTCTCCATTCTGATCCTTCCTATGCTAAAGCTGCAGGGTATGGATTCTCTTTTCACTTTTGCAATTCCTTTTCTTGTGGGTTGGTCTGTCAAAATTCACACACAGTATATTGGATGCCTGTTATGGCAAATTGAGCAGAAAATTTCTGATTGAAGTCCTTTTGTTTGGATGACAAATCAAGGAAGAGTTTCAAACCGTGTATGTGTAAAAAAAAAGTTATCATGTGTCTCAGATACAGCAGATCAAGAGGCTCATTAGAAGCATCTCTTGACAGTAGCGAAAGTTTCTTCTGACTTTGGTATTCTTGATTGCAAGGTTTCCTCGCCCCATCTTGCATGGTTTATGCACTTTTGGGTATGCAACAAGGGCTATTATCCAATTCTGTTGTGGAGGGGAGCCAACTTTGATACAGTCAGTGCAGGGCCGCTTTTTGCTCCATGTGTTCCCTGGAGAGACTCTTGTCACTGAAATCTGGCAAAACAAAAAAGAATCTGTGTATGTACAATCCTCCGCATTGACTTCAATCATTGTTGAATATTTTCTCTTCTGTGTTTTTGAAGTGATAACACTTGTCTTGATGTTGATTACATTCTATGGTCGACTTTTCATTTTTTTGATAAAATGACTTGGGTTTTATTTCACAAGTTGAAGTTTTATGATTGTTTCACTTGAAGTATTGCGAGTGAGTTTCAGACAGTTTGATTTTGTGCTGCAATCTTTGTGCATTAGGGCAACTTTTAAGCTTAAAGTGAAGGAGCGTGGAAAGGTGGTGCTCTCTGGAACAGTACGACTACACCCAAGTGGGTCCCGGTTGTGAAGTGTGCTCACCTGTAGCTCTTGAGCTCACAAATTGTTCTTGACACCTAGGCACTTTGATATTCCAGAGGGATTTTACTAGGAATTTAAGGAGTTTCATTTTGGAGGAAATATATGAGAAGGTATCCTTGTACTTGGGGTTGAAAATAGAATGTTGTTGGTCTAAGTGCTTTTCACATCTGGAGGAAGACTAAGTTTGTACACAAAGCCTTGGGACATGTCAATGATCAATGGCATTGGCATTTGGCAGCTTGAAAGCAGATGGCAAGACCTGATACAGCAAGAATAGATAAATTGGCAGTTTTTACCTTTGACAAACTTAAGAAATGGAAGTGATGCTGTTTTGGCACAAATGTGTAATTCTGGTACTGCATTCTTGCTTGTATTGTAGTGGATGCAAAAACCTGTAGGCAGCAATATGATTTTGCCTGGAGTTGACTTGTTTAGAGGTCTGCCAAATACTTTGTGAAAGTTCATGATCATAGCCAATAACTGACAAGGTGTTCTGAAATCTGAACACACAACAGCAGCTTGTGAGGTTGGCAATGTCCCCATCCAGCCATGCTCAATTCCTGGTAATTGTTTTCTCTGTTTTAGAACTAACAAAGTCCTCTTGCAATGAAAAGGAAACCTTGATGAAACACTGCTTCAAAAGTGTGCGAGTAAGAACTCAGTATTACCAGAATTATTTTCCTGTTCTGCATCAGATTTCTTCTCAAGTTTAGAATGTTTACATGCGACTACTATAAGAGAAATAAGAGTGAGTGATGAAACACTACCTTGAGTGCACCCTGTGGGTATCAATGTATTTTCTCATCAAACTGGAACTAATTATGGTATTCGAGTGCCTTCTTTTTGTGATCAGTGCTTTGCACACTGGAGTTGTCCAAAGCTGCAACACCTGCAAACAGTTCACAAAAGAGCTTAGGTTCCAGTCAGAGCAACCAAGGTGAGCACCAAAATTCCTTCCTACATGAGACAATATATTTTTATCACTCAAATGCTTCCCTCTTCCTCTTAGAATTTTCTTGGTATACAATGTCTGTGCAATGTACAGATTCTGCAAATTTCCAAGTTGATATGGTTTTTCCACCATAGCAGTAATAATGGTTTTGAAAATCCACCTCAAATTGATTGTCAAGAAGACTGCATCTCATTTCTCTACTCTTGACTTTGCTGGCAGAGCTTGAAGAAGAGTTTCTTCTTGTAGGGGAGCTGGTTTTCAGTAATTCCCGAATTGGTAGATAAAAACATATTTACAATCTGAAAACTTCAATCTTATAAAATCCAGTAATCAAGTAGTGTTTTTTTATAATAAAAAATTGTGTTTCCATTCCAGGAGGAAATGAAATACCTCAGCAAAACAGAAAAACTGGCTGATTGTCAACAAAACTGTTCAAACGTGATAAGTTTTGAGACAACTTGTCTTTCAAGGAAAAGTAAGTCCACAAGAAGCCAGACCCTGTCTTTTTGTCAGCAGACCTTTGTTTTAGTCACATTGCTTATTTGAAGGGTTTATGGTGCTCCTACCTTATTGGTGAGGTGTTGCCCATCATTTGAACCCCCTTACCAGCCGACCATTCCTGATGAAAATGGACTTTTTGGGGGAGGAGGGGGGGAACATCAGACATGGACATAAGAACAGGAAGATGGTGTTTGTGGAGGCAGCTTATCTAGGTCCTGACTTCACATGGGGGAAACATCAGACATGGACCCAAAAAAACACAAAGATGGTGTTGGTGGAGGCAGAGGGTCCTGAGTCCTGACTTCACATGGGGGAACATTAGACATGGAAGTAAGAACACAAAGATGGTGTTGATGGAGGCAGCCTAGCAAGATTTCTAGTTTTTTCTACTTTCCTCTCTGACATGTAGGTAGGTAGGTAACAGCTAGATTTTGGCTGCCACATACTTTCTACTTTGCTCTCTGACATTTAGCCAAATAATTTGGCTAAGTCTCTTGTGATGATCGCCAGACCACCTACCTCGTAAAATTTGGGGGGAAAAGAAACACCAAACCCTAACTTGCACGCTCTGCGCCGTCGTCGTCATCATCTTCCTCTCACACTTGGTCGCTGTGTTTCGATCAAGAATTCGTATTGACTGACATTACAGGGCGCAGAATAACGCTAGAGGTGACACAAGATTGCAATCTTGCAAGGGCCAAGAAACTAGGTCATCTAACTGCTGCTGCAGGGGGAGTGGTGATATGTTAGCATAATGCGTGTGTGTTGTGCTTTCTCCTTTCACATCTGCTTCTCCTCTCCTAGTTTAGGGTTTAGGGTTTTGTGCAATTACACGGTGGAAAAAGAGAAAGCAAGTTGATGATGTTGATGTTTTTATTGTTTTGATGGACGTGACATCATCATCAGTGCAATCGCTCTTTAGGGAGTAGAGTCCTTTTCCACGCGGGGAGGAATGGGGCGGATCAAGGGCGGGCCTGCTATGTGTCTGTGCTTCGCCTTCGCGTCAAGTGCAACAATTTCTGCTTCTGCAATCACCTGCCCTGCTTCCCAGAGGACAGAGGATTGAAACAATGTGGCGCTCAGTGATCACGGCTACTGTAAATTTTCTCCCTGTCTTCTACTGCCTTGTCTTGCTTCTTCTATATGCTTCTTAAACCACCACCAAGTGGATTAAACTGTCTTTTGTCTTCCTCTTTACCCTAGAATATTCTTCTGTTCTCACGCAAATATACAAGATTGCACACAAAGTGAGGCGCTGAGCTTGTAATTTTGGTGGTAGATGAATGCATTTAATCCTGATTTTACTCGTAAAAGACAAAAGTGGGCCTCTGGATTGACGACCATTGGACACCTGCATGGGTGGATTTAGAGATGGCTGCAATGGCACCAGGCACAATGCAGTTGAAGGTTTTTCCATGGAATAAGAAGCTTGCAAAATATGTCAAGGTTGGGCAACTTGAGAAGGCACTGCTGCTTTTCCAATAACTGCAACAAGAAGACATGAGTCTTCACAAGTTCACTTTTTTCCAGGTGCTTAATTCATGTGCTAGCTTACAAGCACTTGCAGAGGCCAGGCATTCTCATGGAAAGGTCATTGAAATTGGTTGTGTGACTAATTTTTTTGTGGGGAGTAGCCTCATTAGCATGTATGCCAAATGTTCCCGCATGGAATATGCTTGGAGAGCATTCACCAAGGTGCCATCACACAATGTGGTCTGTTGGACTGCCATGATGTTGGGATATGTGAAATTTGGGCAAGGGTGGAAGGCATTGGAACTATTTAGATAAATGCAGCAGAAAGGTGTGCAGCCAGACTGTGGTTCTTTTGTGGGTGTGCTGAATGCCTGTGCCAGTGTAGGGGCACTTGAAGAGGGGAGGCATGCTCATGAACAGATCATTCACATGGTTTGTGGTTCATGTGTTTGTGGGGAGTAGCCTGGTGGATTTGTATGCCAAATGCAGGAGCATGGAGGAGGTTTGGAAAGTGTTTAACAAGATGTCCTCATGAGATTGGTCTCATGGACTGCCATGATATTGGAAAATGTGAAATGTGGGGAAGGGCAGGTGGCATTGAATTTATTTCATCAAATGCAACCGGAAGGTGTGCTGCCAAACACTATCACTTTTGTTGGGGTCCTGAATGCCTGTGCCAATGTACTGGCACTTGAAGAGGGCAGGTGTGCTCATAAACAAATTATAGGAATTGACTTTGTATCAAATGCCCTTGTGAGGAGTAGCCTTTTTGACATGTATGCCAAATGTGGGAGCATGGAAGAGGCTTGGAGGGTGTTTAACAAGATGCCATCCCATGGTGTGGTCTCTTGAAACACCTTGCTTAGAGGATTCACCATGCGCGGGCATGGCAAGGAAACTCTTCAACACGTTGAACTGATGTGAAGAGGATGTAGAGCCAGATGATGTCACTTTTCTTTTTCTTCTTTCAGCTTGTAGCCATGCAGACCTGGCAGGAAGGATTGTGCTGTTTACTAGATTTCTGCAAAATTGGCATACTACACCTGCATGGTCGATCTTCTTGGCTGAACTGGGCTCATCAGCACACCTTCTCCAACTCCACTGCACATTTTCAAGAATCTGTGGGAATGTGGGGACTGTCACATAGCCACAAAGTTCATTGCCAAGATTATGGGGCAAACAATCAGAGTCAGGGATGCCTATTTCTTTCATCACTTTGAGGATGGTGTCTGTTCTTGCAAAGGATTATTGGTGACGCCAGTAGTCTCTCTTCTCAATGGCTCTTTTCATTTTGAGCATGTACAAGTAACTGCCATATGGATTCTGCCCATATGGATTTTTCATTTTCATTTTTATTTCTAGTAATAATTATAGAATAAAATTTCTCTTTAATCCTAAATTCTGATTCCTAATATAGAAGTGGTATTTCAAAATTTTAATTTATTCTAGTTTCTGAAAATATTTTAGATTTAATTTGAATTTGCTCATTGTCAGCTAGCATATTTAAATAGTTAATTGCATTTAGAATCAAATTTGAAATAATTTGGTCACCATATTTCTAGAAGAGTTCATGTGTTCTAAATCTTAATATTTTCATGCAGGGGCTTGGGTGCTTTACATTATTTAACTCCCTGCTCCAGGGGTGCTACCCTATACACATTTGCTTTGAATTCACACTTGGAAATCCAAACTTTGAGATGTCTTAAATTAATTTGCAAATTTTGCTCAAATGAAACAAATGAAAAATGTGATACGGAGGGTTTTTGAAATATTCATTCAATGAAGTAAATTTTATTTCTAAAGTGTTCAAATCATCAAGAAATTGCTTTTGAAAGTGAGCTATGTTTCACAAGTCAAATTTATTATTTCTTTATAAAATGTTTTTGCTTGAATTGACATGCAATCTTTTGAAGGTGGTTCAATTCAATATGAATTCAAGACCTTCTTAAAAGCTTTCACAAGGTTATTTAGGTTATAGAAAATATTCAATAATCAAACTTCATAACTAAAGTATTATAATTGTTGCTAGGATGAAAGCTTGTGCGAGGCTTTTAAAACAACTAGGACTACAAAACATAATGTAGTTTAGGATGAAGAATGACTTCCCAAGACCTAGACAAAATATGAATTTTCAGTCTTTCCCATGATGCAATGGCACATGGTTTAGCCAAGGGAATATAGAGGATGTCTAATACATTGGAGAAAATACATTCCAAAGTCTCATATTGAGATACATATCTTAAATTAATGTAATGTCTTTACACTTTTAAAACTAAAAATAAAAGAACTATATCTAATTATGAAATTCAAGACATGTGAAATTGATATCATTAAAATTAAAATTTATTAAAGTAAATGATTTAATTTGAATTTATAGCCCGAATGTTTAAAATAAATATGATATCATACACTAATCAAATTTCAAAATATTAGCATAATGGTCTATGTGGAAATTACTTAACTTCATAATATTATGTGAAATGGAGATATACATATTTATACTCATGTGCAATAACATTTTTTGTCACAAGTTGAAAGGGGTTATCGTATGGTCAAAGTGATGGTGTGCGGTTGAGGACGTGGAGAGGTTCAATTTCCTCCAATGACCACCATATATGAATATTATATATGTTTGCCACCAAGTTTGTCCAAATCCGTCTACCTTATTTCTAGCCCTACATGTTGTTAAAACATTTGCATTCAAAAGAAAATTAAATATTTGGTGAAAGTTTAGCCTTGTCCACATCATTATAGTTGTATACATCATAGTTGTATATGTCATGGTAAAAACAATGGGTCCTTATTGCCTACGGAATCATGTAATCATGTGTCTCACATTCAATTATAAATGTAATCATAAATGTAATGTCATGGCAAACCACATCAACAAAATTGTGCATCTTGCTAGTATGAATGGGATTAGGAATGGATGAAAGCATTTCACAAAATGACATGGTGTGAAACCAAAGTGGTTTAGGTTTGTAAGGTACAAAAGGTGGGTAATTTTTTAAGCATTCATTCTTGTCAAGTTCTATTGCAAGAGATGAAGGTTGAAAGATTGAAAATTCACTAAGGATTTTCACATGAGTTGTGTTTTTGGTTTAGACCTTAATCTATACCTACAACTAGTCCTACCTAAAAAACTTATTGCAGAGCATATTAATGATTGAAAAATGTTGAGTGCTTTTCATTTTACATGACAAGAATTTGTATTGAAGGTCTAGTTAGTCAAACTTAAATCTTGATCTAGTATCATAATTTTGACCTAAAATGGCCAGAGGGTATAGGAGGTAGAGAGATGTTTTTATGGTTTAAATTTAGGAAAAATTAAACCTAATTTGAAAAATATATGTGATTTTTAAATTACTAGCTTAACAAAGGATTTTTTATCATATTTTCTTTTGATCAATTCATTTGGGGCTAAAACTTTAGGGATATTTAGATATTGAAAAGATGTTAATGGAAAAATTCAAGTCAAATGAAGTTTATTTGAAAGAGATATGTTGTAGCTCTAAACATTAATGTTATAATTAGTTTCATGTAAGGTTGATTTTTCTTTGTGGTTGATACCAAGTGGGTTTAAATTTAGATAATAGATGAAATAACTATAAAAAGTTATGCTTCTAAAATTGCAAACCATATGGACATTTTCTTGGGGGAGTTATAGGTTGTTTTGGGTTTGGGTCCCAATTTGAATTTAATTCAAAAGAGCATTGATATGAGTTTCCAAAAATTGAAGCTAAATAATTCAAAAGTTTAAGTGTAAAGAATGAACATCTAGTGGCTCGTTGTCAACAAGTTTCAAAGTTTCAAAATGATTACAAATTATATGTGAATTACAAAGGCTTTCAAAGTTATTGGGGTTAAAGGCTTTCTTAGAGGAACACTTGGGAATTGAGATTTTAATCCACCCCTAGGTTTGTCAAATGATATAAAAAATAACTTGAACCCTATTGATTCTCAATTTTGCAACAAAATGCAAACCACAATGTTTTGTTTCATAATTCCAGAAACAATTCAAAACACTCAAAGATTCTAATTCCCAAAATGGGAATCCATTTGGAAATGTTGGGACTCACTTTTTCACACTTGAGGAATGTGTTCAAATTTCAAAACATTTTCTTGACTTGCACCCCTTGTCCTGCCTTAACCTTGGTTGTGAGCCCAAGGTTAGGGTTATGATAGATCTTGTGAATGAATAAAGGAGGTTGTGCGGTGGAAGGAATGCACAAGAAAACGAAACAACATATTGTACTTGGTAACATCCATAATAACATTTTCATAGGTCATGTGAGGAAGAAGATAACCATGTCATTGATTTTTGAATTTATACATTTTGGGGGGTGTTAAGCATAATATTACACCCTGAGTTTTGAGGTATACTTATCTACTTATGATTTTAATGGGTTTGTTATCTCTTCTTTTAACAATTCTACCAAGGGTCTATTATATGAATTCTTCAACAACGTTTGTGAGTTTAGATTTTGGAACCATTATCTGTCATTACAAATTTCACACCTTGTTTACCCTATAACCTAACCCTCATGTTTTGTTCTTATCTATAGTTCTTACTATCTAATTTTCTTCTCCTTGTCTGACTCCCATCAAGGTTAACTAAAACTAAGTTATAGCATGATCAACTTATGACAAACATGAAATGATTCCTTCCTACTATGCATAACATTCCCACAACCTCCCTCCCCAATGTTTTATTTACAACTCACCTTAGTAACAAAAAAAAAACAGATGATCCCCTTGCCTTTCTAAGGGTTTTTCTTATATCCCCCTTCCTCTTTTCTCCCTTCACCCATACTTGTCTCTGTTGTCCCCTCTTGCCCATCACCATCCTACTTCCTTTCTTCTTTTTGACAACAGTAGGGTGTCCTATAGCTTTTTTCTCCACTCTGTCATGATCCTCACCCTTCTTTTTTTTTTGTAATTTTCCACTCAACAAAGAGACACCCAAAAACAACATACCTTCTACATACTAACCCACTTAAAGTTGAAAAGGGTTTAAAGTTGAATTAACCCTAAAGGTGGTGAAGTCCCCCCTTCCAACCCTAATTACTAATGATTACCTACCTTTGTACATCTAGCCCATACCCCAAAATTGTCCCCTACATACTTTTACAAATGTCAAAGTGTCAAGGTTCAAGTCCCTTAATTATCCAAAATTGTGTTGTCTACATTTCCTATCTAGTTAAGCTAAAGTCTTACTAACTGTTCATTCTATCTAGAATATGTCCAAAAACTAGGTTATCCTACCAAAAATGTTTAGTTAACCTAGAATTACACTAATTAATTCATTATGTCCAAGTTTTTAGCTATTCAAGGATATCCGTCAAATAACCTTGCCCAACAAGTCAATCTAATCACAATTCAACAAGCCAAAAAGGGCATAAGAGCACAAAGAAAAATAGTCAAAATAGGGTAAATATTTATGTTTTGCCATTTAAAGCCATGGCAATCATGGTAAGTTATTTTTTTCTCATTCATATGAATGTTAGGGAATTCAAACCAAAAATTCATTTGATGAAATTTTAAGTTTTAAGTTTTGATTTAGAACTTTTAAAATGAACAAGAATGTGTTGGACATGAATCAATTCTGCAAAGGACTATCACAAGGACTCATATAACAAATCACATTTGATGAGGAAAATTTTAAGAGGATAAATACCTATTAACCACATTTTAAAAACATTCATACCCTAAGATATATGGAATTGTAAAACTTTAAAAATTCAAAGAACTTTCCAAAATTGATTTAGAATTTAAAAACTTCAAAAGTCCTTTGCCACACATAAATGGGGTAAAATGTACATGATGTGTTAAGAAAAATTGTAAATTTAACATACAAGAAAACATAAAAGGTAAAAAATAAAATGGTTATGATTTGAAATTATTATCATTTTTAAAGATGAAACACTGAATTTACAAGGAATCAAGACACTTTCAAAATATTTGTCATGATGAAAAAAAATCATGAATTTTTTTTTTCCATGTACTTGGACAACTATAAGCATTTATTATAATAAGTTTCCAAAAAAATTGTTTCAAAATTCATTCATATGAAAAAAAAATTTGGCAAAAAGGACATGTAATCCTTTTTTACAATAATCTCCTTGGCTCATTGTATCCCATTTGCACCTAGGTGGCATGGTAGTGAATTGCATGTTTGTGATCCACACTATGGGAGGTAATAAATGAATGCATGAATTTAAAATGATGTCTCCCCCTTCCCCCTTTTCCACCCCCACATGTGTTGTATTAAAGGTGGGATATTATGTGTTTTTCTAAAGGTAATAATTGGAAAAGCCCCATTATTTGTTTGTGATGGTGTGATTGAAATGATGATTGGTATACCACATTTTTTGTACTCATGCTAAGATTGTGATGATCAATGAATCACAAATTTATTGCACAATATTTGAAAATTTTTGGGTACATTCAAGCTAATGAGAGCCAATAGATGTGTGACTAGTGCTTGGGTTTTCATGTTTTAGTGTTAAAACTTTATTAATGTGATAAATTTCTTTAATGTGTTTATATATAACAATGTTTCAAATATATAATGAAAACATGTGGAATAATTTCAAATGAATCTAATAAAGATAGAATATTCTAAAACATTCCTAAAACATTATAACTAATGTCTTTTGATGTTAATGGATCCCTAAATGACTCCAAAATGATTTGAAAATGAATTTTTTTTTATGAGATTCTTTACACACATTTTTATATCATAGTATAGTGCAACATCTTTTTGGGTCATAAGAAATTTTTAGTGATCTTTTTCAATTTACAAACTGAATATTTCATAAGATTTTAAGAATAAGTAGTCACTAAAGGTGCATCATTAGTTCTTGTTAGCATGAATGTACTCTTTTATGAATAGTTAATGGCAATATAAAAGTTGTCTAAAAGCATTTGAAGATATAGGGTGAAACTCAGAATATCACCAATTTTGATCCTCAATTAGACTAACTTTGATAGTCTACTTCATAACCGTATGATAAATAAAAAGTTGTTTAGAATTATTTTTTAAAAATATTTTAAAAGATGTCCATGTGGGTCATTTTAAAAGTAATTTTGACAATTGTTTCTTACAAAATCTATTTGAAATTGTGTCTTCAATGCATTTTTACCATTAATTAACTAGTCATAAATGTTCAATTTTTTTTCAGGTTTATTTGTTTTCCTAATGAATTTTATGTCAATGTGATTTGATTATGCAAAGGTTTGGAACATGACGACCAATAAACAAAAAATTGGTGCTAGTGGCTTCATTGAATCACAATCACCACTTAAGGAAAATAATTATGAAGATGAATTATGTATGTATGACTTTGGTCCTACCAAGTCATGAATGTTATCATTGAATTGAGATAGATGGGTGTTAGATTTGCATCCACATGTGTTTATTTACAATATGAGTTCATTCATGTGGATAGTAACTAAGTAAATTTTAAAGGCATTTTCAACATTCACCCTAAACTTTCCACTAATGAGACAAAGAAATAATAGCCATGATTGATATTGAAAACCACATCCCATTATTGAGATTGCACATCAAAAATGGGTATTCACACATAATTTTTTTTCTTCAACTTTGCAGATCTTACACACATATTAGGACCACACCCAATTTTGTCAAGAGTGTTTGTTGACATTGTGCCACATGCAAAATATGGCATCATTCTTTGGACCAAAGCCAAAATTCTTTAAACAACATCAAACAAGAAAAAAAGGAAAAACTTTTGCATTGACACAGAGTGCCAATTGTGTTGATCCTTCTTACACATTTCACAAGAGTCAATAATGAGGAATGGGTTTAAGAGTGCAACATTTTGGGATGGATCACTAGAACGATAATCATTCCACAACATGTGCAAAGTGGCTTGCAAGGTCTCTAGAAATGAAATGGGGTATCATCAAACATGATGTGTCAAAGTATGCAGGATGTTATGGAGTTGTTCAAGGATTGTGTGAATTTGGAATAAGTGTAGACAATATTTTATAAAAAGTTCGAAAGTTTTCTAAAAACAAACAACCACAAATTTTAAGCTTCAAATTTTTCTACATTGTTGGTCAATTGTAAAGGATGGACTTCATTGAGGTGATGCATGTGATAAAATGAAAAGGACACCACCCATGAAATGTAAACTATTGTATACCAATATGAAAATTTTGGGGTTGACATGATTAAGGCGAGGTTGAAATCATGCAAATCAATGGTTTTCATCTACTTGTTTCAATAAATGCTTAATAGGTTGCAAGGCAAACAAGGAAGTTGAGAAAATGACAAAGTTGAAAAAAAAATTGAACCAATAAGTAAAGGAAATTTAGTGCACATGGTTGTTGCCACACTAAAAAAACTTCCATCTTGGAAGATTAGAGTTCAATGGCACTTTTCACATTGCCTAAAACAACATTGCTAATAGTGGAGATGCAAGAGTATTTCATGCTTTGATAATCAAAGGACTTTAAAAATATTTGATTTTAGTTGAATGTAGCTACAAGGTCCATTGCGACTTCTTTGACTATTGAACTTGTAGGAACATCGGTGCTTGCAACAACATTTAAGCCTTTTCTAGCCAACACAAACAATTTTTTGTAGTAGTAACAAAACATTGAAAATAGAAGCAAGCTTAATATGCTTCAAAAAATTTACCTTCATTGTAATTCACTATTGCTTATCAAAGCTCATAGATGTTCAATGAGACCATTGTGTAACATGTAATGAATATTTGCATTTTCTTGATTTTTCTATTGCCTTGTGTGTAGTAATCAATTGTGAACTCACATCTAATGCAAATGTTAGCAACATCAAAGCAAACTTCAAGGCCTTCAGTCTTCCCATCTTCTATAATCATGTTGTGCATGATGACATGTGCATACAAAATGTCAAAAAACCACATTCTAATTGCATTGTCTAGGTGGGTTTTGAACAATTTCAAACCTATTTTGTATCACTGTGAAGCTCCATTGTACATCCTTTTGCATTGCTTCCTATTGTTGAACAAAATACTTTTGTTTCTCACCTTGCAATGCATGCATAGTTTGCACAAAAATTGACCATTGAAAATAAATATCATTGACGAGAAGATAGTACTTGGAGTAGTGATTCCCAATCACTTAAAATTATGTCCTTACTTGTACTCTACTACAAGTTAGAAACTAATTGAGACCTGTCCAAGACATTCAAGTCATTATTCCCATCTAGTAAACCTAAATCAACATGCCAAAACCAATGCCTCTTATTTGTAATTACTTATTATATTATAGGAACATCCTTAATTTTTGTCAATAAACTAAAATTGTCAAGTAGTTGAGAAATTTTTCCATCTACAATGCATGCAATCAAAGGAAGTAACCTAGGCAGACAACACATTTTTTCTTGTGTTGCATAGATCATGGAGATGTGAAATGTAGAGCACTTGATAAAGTCCTTGAAATCACACTTAAAAAAAGAAAATCAAAAACAAAATTACATTATTTGAAAAAAAGACCAAGACGTGTGTGATACACACATCATTACACGTGTTGGTGATTGTGGACAATGAGATGTGTGTGGGGATTTTGGGTCGGCTCTACACACATCACCTGTATAATGGCCTTGAAAATGTAGTTACAAGGGCATTTAAGGCAATAACATTGGAGATGCCATGAGAGCAACTCGATTAGCAACAATAAACACTATGTTGGATGTAATAGATATTGCTAGAGGCTCAAATGAAGGTATGGGTGGAACCAAGTATGTGGGCCTGTGCAAATATCTACCATATTCAAAATAGTGTGCAAGTTCTTCCCCCCTATCGTCCTCAATAAACATGAAATCCCCAATAGTGTAAAGTGAGGATTGGATAAAATGCCACCACATAGGCCAATAATCGTGACACACCAATCAAAATGATTTATTAAAAAAAAAAATTATTGACCCTTCAAAAGGGCACTGTACTTTCTGCACATTTACAGCACCAAACTCAATTTTAGGTTAAACAAAGCCAAATTAAGCATCATCTAAACTATTGTCTATAGGCCATCATTTTGATTGCAAGCGGACCTGTTCTAAATTAGAAAATTATTACTGTAACAAAAGTCATGACGATATTAGGGCAATGGCTAAGTCTTAGCTCATGGGTAAGACTTAGGCTAAGTCGTAGAGGCGACCTGAAACATGTTGAATTGCTTCACGTAGTTTTAGCCCCTGGGTCTACCTGAAGCAATTCTTATTTGAACTTTGTGTCAAGGCATCATGTACTCAAGTTCCTAAGTGTGATATATATATAAATAAATTGTCATCACCCACAATGGAGTTCAGAATGTAGCTTTGAAAACAGTTCAATGTGGGGGGTCGGGTGTTATTCTGGACAGAATGCAGGCTTGCTTGCTCACTCACTTCACTTTGTTCACAGTGCCGAGTACCTTTTGTTTTAATAATCATCAGATTTTTTTCCCAAAGTACGGTAGTACTTTTTCACATCCGATTGCCAACACAGAACTTGGGGGAAAGGACTGGAAAATGGCACTACTACTGTGGATGCCAGGTCTGTGAAGTTGAAGGTGGTGGCAATTTTTTTTTTCTTCCAGAAATGCCATTGAGTGAGGTGTGTGTGAGCTCTGGTGCTGGTGGGCTTAGATCTTCTATGATGGTGGGCTTGGCAGGCAGAAAGCCATGCAGCAAAACTAAAAACCTCCTTGGGATGAAGACCCCGCGTCCATGATATTATCGTGAAACAGGCTAGTCAGCTGATTACTGTACTAACAACTTATTAGAGATGAGGATGATCAGGTTACCTAGAAAAAGAGAAAACAAAGCCCAGCTCCGTTGCAATAGCCAACATGCTTGCTGAAAGTGTTTGACTATTGCTTTCATATGACCAAGGTCCCCTCCCCCATATCATTCCAATTGTACAAGGACGACATTAATTAAAACATGATGTCATGTGGTGGGACAACTCCAACTCCACCACGCACCCACCCACCGACTGACTGTTTTGCTGTTGTTGTTTCTCCTTTTCTGCTTTTTCTTTCTCAATTCTTAGATTCACCGTTACATGGAGGCCCTGAGAGCCTACAGTCTGGAACAACATTCTCAAGCCTTACAAGTAGATTTAGTCGAAAAAGTGAGGGTGGTGGTGATGTACAGGGGCAGGGGGTTCAAAAGCAAAATCACCCCATTAAAATGGTGGTCTGTATGGTCCTGAGCATTCAATCTTGAACAACATTCTCAAATCTATTTAGACAAAGGATTTAGCTAAAGAAAGTAGTGTGATGTTGTACAAAAGGGCAGAAATAAAAAAATCACTGTTACTTGGTACAACGACACAACTGATAGTCCTGAACATACACAGTCTGGAACAACATTCTTGATATCCTTCTAGACAAGATTTTAGCTGCGAGAAAGTAGGGTGATGTACAAAGACAAAGGTAACACAATCCTTCTTCTAGACAAGAGATTTCACTGAGAATGTACGGTGATGTACAAAGCCACAAAAGAAAAAACACCGTTTACAAATGGACATGATGGTCCTTAGCATACGGACCGCGTCTGATCCTGTGTGATCAATTTACATGTATACTGGCTGCCTCACCTTGGCTTTAGATGTCTAGAAAATCTTCTCATAACTAACTAACTGTGTGTACCTACAGCCAGGCACTCCGCTTCCTTTTTCCTTTTGTCTAGGCTAATGCCAGAGACAACGATATTGTAGGCGGATACAGTCTGAGACAATATTCCCAAGCTTTTTTCTATACAAAGGAAGGATTTCAGCTGCATAGAAAGTGCTGGCTCGTAAGGAGGTTGATTGTACAGGACCAAAAATTCTGGCTACAGTGGCAGACAGAGTAGTATATTTTGTCGTACTTGGAGACAACAACAACGGTTACTGTTGTGCCTTACAAATTTGAGCAAGCTCGCTGCAATCCGCCACACACTCTTGTAGGCACAAGAAAATCCTTTTAAGTTCTCCATCTTTCTAGTACTGAAGTGCATCTCTCTCTCTCTCTCTCAAGGTTTTTTTTAATTTTTAAAAAAATATTTAGATTTATTATTCAAAATTTTAATAATAATATTCTTGAAAAATTCAAATTTGTGATGTAGCCAATTACACTGGCAATTATCCACAAGAGGAATTAGCCAAACTTGGCCTCTGGAAAGAGAGTAAAGTAGAAAAATTTAAGACTCGTGCTATATTTTTGCAACCTGCTGTCTAAATATGGCGATTTTAGAAGAAAAAAAATCCTAAAAATCTGGTTACTTTGGTGCTTTTTTTTTTCCTGCAAAAAATGCTTTGTGTCAGTCTCACTGGATTTTTTGGGTCACCAAAAACCGAAAATTCACCCCCGCTCACCCACCAACCCAAAAAACAAAATAATAATAATAAATAAATAAATCTCTGCAAGTCTGGTCACTCTTTATGCTTCTCTTTCAGCAAGATTTTGTTAGCAAGGTAAAATGGGGCTACCTATTTGAATTTTGCAAAAAATGCAGTTATAGCAATTACATTCAGTTCTCATCAAACTAAGATGAGAACCAGAGTTTTTCTTTTCAATTTTGTGAAGTGGATTGGCTGGAAATCATCCAAAAGAGGACTTTAGAGCCAAATTTGGCTGAAGGTCACAATGGGCAAGTTTTTAAAAATTAGGAATCCTACTAGGTATGGATTTGTACTTCCTGTTCAAGATTGTCCTTTAGTAGTTTTTCATTTTGTGGAGTTTGTGAGTACTAAACATCTCATAGAGGGCTAAAGTAAGTTATGGGGATCATCAAATCAGCCTTCCCCATGGCTTCTTGTCTCTCATGTTTTCTAGTAATTACATGTATAACTTTACTACTCGATGGATGTCAGATCTCTGCACCAACTTCCCTCACAAATCTTTTAAAAAAAATTCTAGAACAAGAACAAGAAGAGGGGAGTAAAAGAGCATCTCCACACACATTAATAAAATTGGTATGTACACTAAGTTTTGAATGAAGTGTAGGTATTCTAATGATGTAAAATCCCCATTTGCCCACAGTTCAGAGCCCTCCAATAGTGCCTGTAAAAAACAAATGAATGCATTTGATTGGCCGGTCATAATGGTTTGTGCCAATATTTGACATTTGAATTAATGTCCACTTTTTTGTGTTTATGGGTGAGGAGGAATAGGGAAGTTTTAAAACTATTTTGTTGGATGTGGTAAATATTTTTAGAGGCCCAAATAGAGGGTGTGAGTGAAGCAAGTGGAAATATTCCTGGTTTGGTCTAACTTGATTTTTAATTTTTAATTTTTTTTTCCCTTTTATTGGCCAGCATAACTATTGGCCCCAAGTGGTGAAATTTAAATAGTCTCTCACTTTTTATACTTCACTTTTTTCAGGTTTATGAGTGGGAATGCCAGAACAATTAACATTGTATGTTGGCAATGGTAAATACTATTAGAGGCCCAATTTGGGGGGGGGGGTATGGGGGGAGATGCTCTAAATAAGTGAAGTCCAGCAATTTGGAAATATTTCTGGGTTACTTTAACTTGAATTTTTAAAAAAAACATTGGCTAACCATAGTGTTTAGCTCAATTGGTGACATGTAAAATAGTTTCCCAGTGTTTTTTTTTTGGGGGGGCGAGGGACAAAAAAAAGATAAACCAGTGCAAATGTGAAACCAGGACCCTTTTTTTTGGGAAAGAGAGAGAGAGAGAAAAAAAGGTCACATGTCACCATATTTAGACAATGAGTTCCTATTGGTCGCCAGAACTAAGCAGGAATCTTGAAAAAAATCTACTTTCCATAGCCAAAATTTGGCTCACTCCTCTTGTGGATGATTGCCAATCCACAAAAGTGAAAAATTAAAAAATAAAATTATATATATATAAAGAAAAATAAATATATTTAATAGTTTTAATATTTATTTAAAAAAACACCATGTCTCCCACTTCTACTTTCCTCTTTTTCAATGTTAATAATGGGTATAGGGAATGGGGAATAAAAATTTAACACTACGTGTGTTGGATATGGTAAATACTGGTACAAAAATAGTAGGGGGTGTTGTGTCTAGGGGGGGGTCATGTGTTAGTTATAGCGTGGAGATGCTCTCGTAGAGTGAAGTGCAGCAAATTGGAAATATTCCTTCCTGGTTTTCTGTGAACTTGAAAAAACATTTAAGTGGGAGTAATTATTATTTGCTGCCAGTTTGACCAGTTATGGCAGACCACTTGGAGGTTGCAGAACTTGCACCAGGCCCCCAAAGATGCTCTCTGAGCCTCTCTCTCTCTCTCTCTCTCTCTCTCACGCTCTGAGCCTCTCTCTCCCTCTCCCTCTTCTCTCTGTGTCTCTCTCTCACGCAGAGACACACACACACACACACACACACACACACAGCTACTGCCACGAATTGCATCGAAGAGTGTGGGGGAGAGATCAGACCAATGACTCCTAGAGTCGCCGCCTGAGAGACGAAACGAAAGGGAAGTGCTGAAGAAAAACGTTGGATAATAATTTGCAGCCAGAGACAGGACAGAGAAAAAGCAAACAAAAAAAAAGGAGAACCGTTTCCCAACACAAACAGTAGCCTACTAGTAGTCTTAATGACTCAGACTCTTGACTGGCACAAAGACACAGAGAGAGAGAGAGAGAGAGAGATATTTATTTAATTATTTAATTATTATTTGATATTATTAATTATTAATTATTAATTATTATTTGATATTATTAATTATTAATTATTAATTACAAAAAATTTGTTTTTGCCTCCCTTCTGCAATAGTATCAATAAAAGCTGAACCAACCCAACGTCATCAAACACTGGCGACATCCCGCCGCCAAAAACCAAAAACATTCCGGTACTGATTGGTTTGGTCACTGGCTAGAGGACTGGTCTGGCTCCTTAATTAATTAATTACTTACCAAATTTTTATTTTTTTTTAAAAGAAAAAAAAAGGGGTGAACCAGCCAGCACCCATGTTGGTACCATGGTAAAATTCACAAAATCCATTCTAATTATTTCAAAAATATTACAAATGTCTCATGTTTTTTTAAAGACTAACATTAAGGTCTTGGAGTTCAAATCTAATGTTTTTTTTTGGGGGTTAAATTATGGCCACTACTAAGAGGCCTCCTCACCTAAAAAAGATGGAGGTTTGAACGTTGGTGCATGTTCACCCAAGGCAATGAACCAGCAGCACTCACATTGGGACCATGGTAAACTCTCAAAAATTCATCTAAATTGTTTCTAAAAAGGAAAAAAAATATAAATAGCCTGTGCTTGGACTAAATTTGGGTCTCTGAGTCCAAATCTAACATTTCTTGGGTTTAATTTGGTCACCAAGAAGGCCTCACTCAAGAAGGTGACGGGTATGGGGGTGGGTGCTGGTTCACCCCGTCCCAACCTTCCCCCCCTACTTGACTGATTCTTTGTGAAGTGATGTAAGACACGGATGACAAGGACCCAATGAGAAACAAAGGTTTTCTGTCCAGACAGCATCCATCCATCCAAAATTAGTGCACTCATTCTTGGTGAAGGTATGTAAGTTAGAAGCTGACAGAGCACCCGATGAGAAAATAGTTTCCTGTTCAGCATCCATCCAAAATACTGTAAAAATACAAGGGCAGCTTCAACACGTTCGGTTTGAATTAGTAATTCAATTTGAAGATTTCATATGGAAAATTTAATATTTCCATAAGATTCTTTATTTTCCTTTTTAAAATCATTTCAATTTTATTTTTGTGAAAATTTCAATATTTTTACAAATAATATCATTTGTGTTGAAGCTGCTCTGGTAGTGCACTGATTCTTTGTGAAGGCATGTGAGTCATGGATGACAGGGACTCGATGAGAAATGTTTTTTGTCCAGCCAACATCCATCCAAATAGTATACTGATTTTTTGTGAAAGCATGTAAGTTATGAATGATAGAGACCCAATGAGATTTTTTTTGTTGTCCAGCTAACATCCATCCAAAATAGTGTACTAATTCTTAGTGAAGGCATGTAAAACATGGATGAGAGGGACCACCCAGTGAGAAAAAGTTTCCTGTTCAGCCAGTATCCATCCAAAATAGTGCACTGATTCTTTGTGAAGGCGTGTAAATCCTGGATGACAGGGACCCATTGAGAAAAAGTTTTCCTGTTCATCCAGTATCCATCCAGATTAGTGCATTGATGGGTGCTGGCTCCATAGTATGTGCATTGGTTGCTCCTTTTTGCATTTAAGAACAGAATAGAATGTTTTTAAAGCTTTAAATGCACAACCCAATTTTTTAAGTTCTACATTTCATCATGCGCTTTCTCCACGCCTTCATGTTCTCTCTCTCTCTCTCACATACACTTGGGAGTGTTCTTTTGTGATGTAGCAAAAGTGGTGATCATCCATAAGAAGATTTAGCCAAATTTGACTATATATGGCATATGAAAGTTTTTAAAAGTTAAGCATCCTTCTATGTTTTTGGCTACCACACCAATGGGCTTTTTTGGGTGCGGCAAAGGGGGGGTCAATTTTGTGATGTAGCCTAAGTGGTGATCATCCACATGAAGATTTAGCCAATTTTGGCTATAAATGGTGTATGAAAGTAAAAAAAACTAATGCATACTTCTGTATTTCTGGCTATTCACTGGCAGAAAATGTAGAAATCTGATGAACTTTTTTCGAATTATGGCAATTGAAAATCCTCAAAATTGCTTCAATTTCAGTTTTTTTTCCCTTTTTGGTAAATTTTGCCAGTTGAAAAAGGCTATAACACACACACACACACAAATAGAAATCTTACAAGTCTGGGGGCAGTTGCAACTGCAATACAAAATGGAAGAGCAATTTCATTACAGAAGAATGAGGCATCTAGAACAGCAATCTCATGGCCAAAGAAGAGTTAGTTTTTAAAAAAATATGATGAATCTCATTACAATCAAAGAATGCCTCAATTTGGAATCAGAAATCCTCATTCCAAAAAGAATGGTTATTCTTGAATAGCAACCTCATTGCTAAAACAAAATTACACAAGTAATGTGCTAGAGCCTTGTCTCTCAGTATGAGGAGGAGATTGCATGGTTGAGTTTCTATGCATTATGCTAGGGTTTGTGCACCCTTACCCCTCACTAAAATTAGAGAAACATGTGTGAAAAAGCTCCCAATTCTTGTTAAAAACTCCTTTGAAATTTTGCATGTCTTGTGCATAGGTCACATGCAAAAGACATGAAACATTTTTACGTATTGGTTCACTAAGGCAACACTTTAAAAAGAATTTCAAGGCACCAATTTGCACAATCTCATTGCCCACATAGGCTCTTTTATTTTTATATTTTTTATTAAAAAAATAATTTAACACCCAAGCACAAGCCTTTTCCACAGACCAAGTATATTTGTGTATGTTCTTTTACACTAGTACCATAACCAGATCAGGTTAAAAACAGAAATGATCAATCTGGAAGAGCAATCTTAGAGCAATTACATTATCAAAAAAGAAAAAGGAAAAAAAAAAGGAATAATCAATAGGGAAGAGCAATTTCAGTGCAAAAAGAAACAAAGGTCAATCTGCAATATCAAAATCATTGCAAAATAAAAATAAAATATTATCATTCTTTGAATAGCAATCATTAACAAAAAGATTGGTGCAATCTGCTGGCACCCAATTTGCTTGTGTGCAATTTTTGGGGCATAAATTATAATCACTTGATTTGCAGTTGGGGATGACAGACTCCTGCATGGATTTCAGGTTGTGTGGAAAATAACAAATAACACCCCACCCCCCAAATCTTTGTCCCAAAAAAGGCATTCTGGGATGATTGCAATTGGGTATGTGCAAATTCAGCTTTTCTTTAAAAACATAGTTAAACAACACCTTACCCTAAGGTCAGTTTCCTCATTAAAATAGTCCTTCAAATATTGAAATGGTTATTATTTTTGCAAAAAATATTGCACTCTCAAGTGTGAAAACCAGCAATCCTATGGTAAAGATAATTTTCATTCCTCATTATAAATATTATAGTAGACTAGTGTAGTAGATCAGGGTTTTTCAAAAAAAATCCCTTAATTTTGTGAGATTGAGAAACTGGCATATTTTTCCCTAAAAATATCAAAATTAGTTGAATTCACATTAGGAAAGAAAAAATCCCCCAAAAATTGCCGATTTTTTTGATGAAAAAGAAAAAGAAAAATTCTCAATTAAAATCAGTGGTGTAAGATCATGAATAAATACCATAATTCCAAAAAAAAAAATTGAAAAAAATTACTAATTATTAGTTTTGTCAATTATGGAAGCTGAAAAGCTGACCCTAGACTATGGTAGTAGAAACATACTTATTTGTTGTTGTCACTTGGGGATAGGAAGCTAGGGTTTTATTAGGGTTTTGAGAACCTTATGCACAACAAATGTCCTTCAAATGTCTTGAGTTTTTAAAACCTCCCCACAACCCCCCAAAAAAAAAGAAAAAAAAAAAAAAAAAGAGGGTCAATTTTTTGGATGATAAACATTGAAATTAGGCATGTGCAACTTCAGCTTTTTGAAGTTTGAACAATGTTAATAAAGGTTTTTTTTTAAAGTACAGTGAATGACTTGGGATGTTGAGCCAACCAAGGATGTTGTCCATTGCAGAGTTTTTTGAGGACTTCATCATGCATGGTTTACAGTCATGTGTTTTTTGGCAGGTAAGTTAGTACCTACCCACCTCTCTTGTGTCAGGGTAAAGGGGGTTTTTTCTTCTCCCTCTCACTACTCACTCTGTGGTTTTTTTCTTGGGCTTTCAGTGTGACAGACAACCTTTTTATAAAATGCCTTGCATATTATGGGTTCACAAGTTTTTGACCTTTCACTTTGAAAGAAGGAAAACCCGTACACTTTGAATATAAGGCTCTGTCTGTCTGTGTGTCTGTCTGTCTGGTTCATATGCAATTTGTCATGGCCCAGCTCCTCCGAGTGAACAATGAGTGCACCATGAGGGATGGATGATACGTAGACACGAGACACTTTTCAATTGGGTTCCATTATTTTTTTCTCTACCCAATTAATTACCATGGTGGTGGTGGTGGTGGTGGTGGTTACCTCAATTTCTGATTTTACTCCTAAACCCTAAACCCTACCTACCCTAATTTAAACCCTCCTTTCCTTTCAGGGGTTAGTCCCATATACATCTCCACTATTACAAGTTGAACAACATTGAAGAAGTAGAAGTTTTCAAAGTGTGTTGGTTTTTTCCCTCTTTGTTAATTGACTTGTTGAAAGCCAGGCTTCTTCATTCATTCCTTGAACTATCTTGTATCTATTTTTATCTCCATCTCAGAAACTCTACTAATAATAATAATAATAATAAATGTGCATAAAAAATACATAATTTTTTGTGTATAAGTAAAAAATAAATTGTGAAATAAACTAATAATATAAGTGAGGAAAATGGTTTTGCCATTAATAAAGAGGGCAAAAGGAGGATTTTAGATTTTAGAATTTGGATATGTAAATGCAGGGTTAAAATTAAAAGAACTGTTGCTCAATTTGCTGTTCCGGGTATATCACACTGCCCCATGCGAACTGCCATCAAAGACCAAAGACCCCACCCAAAAGCTGTTCCACCCCCCCCGCCCCCCCTCTCCCTGCACAGATCTGTTGGAGGTAATGGCGCCAATAAAGCACTTTTCTTTCCTTGCAGACATTTTTGCTTACAACAGAAATGATAAGTGGTATGGTGAAAGCCTCCAGCTGAGGGCTTTTTACTGAATGTAAAACTCACATGAGCGCATGGGATTTTCTCTGATACCCTCCGGGTATCAAACAGGGGGAGGGGGGAGGGCTCATTCCAGACATTTTGCCTACAACAGAAATGATGAGTGGTATGGTGAAAGCCTGCAGCTGAGGACTTTTTACTGAATGTAAAACTCACACGAGTGTGTGGGATTTTCTCTGATACCCTCCGGGTATCATCAGAGAAAAAGGGGGGGGGGGGGGGGGGGGG
>Ga0116231_10003229_pt1 | contig 34029 bp, 21 predicted proteins | sample S1TSphgellanicum_2_FD_89695 | JGI IMG/M metagenome (GOLD analysis project Ga0116231, IMG submission 89695) | Host-associated microbial communities from peat moss isolated from Minnesota, USA - S1T2_Fd - Sphagnum magellanicum MG | ecosystem: Host-associated > Plants > Peat moss > Unclassified... | reverse complement strand
TTGAGTAGTCAGTAGCTGCAGACAGTAAAACAAGACACACCTATCCAGCAATGGATCCTGAAAACCCAACACAAAATATGAGAAAAGCAGATCTCCAGAGTCTTGACAGTAAAGATGTGAAAATGAGATGGCACTGAGGACATCAAGTTCAGAGAGATGCACACCTTGCCAGTGCCAGTGCTGTTTGTGCCAGAGCTGGGCTCCACACCACCATAAACAGGGTCACTGCTGCGGAAAGAGGTTGAAATATCCACAGGTACACCTGCTAATCGGTCCTGCTGTTGCTGTTGTGGTGTGGCAGACTGCTGCTGCTGCTGTTGCGAACTGCCAGCCTGCTGCTGCTGTTGTATTTGCGCAAGCTGCTTCATTTGCTTAATAAAAGGAACCCACAAAGTAGTTTGCATGAGCATCTAAATATGACAAAAAACCTCAGCTACAATAATCCCTCTAAAGTATCTACACTCCCATGTGCTAGCATTGCATCACAACACAATCATATCCCTTCAGAACTACAGTATTGTCATATCTTCAAAAAAGCAACACAAAAAACTGCAGATGATCAAAAGAAGGAGAACCATCTGCAGCCACCTTCTACTTGTAATTCAGCACCATATAAGAACAAATGAAGCTGAGCATTGATCAGCAGCTACCAAACCCAAACTCCTTGACACTTCCATATGGTCTAAGATTACCTTCATCATGAGCTCTGTTTGTGCAAGTTCCTGAGTGCCATGTGGTGCTGGAGAAGCAGACTGCATGGGAGACCCCACAACTTGTGACACATCACTGCTGCCATTTGACTGTCCATCCTTTCCTGTTAATCCACTTCGACCACCCAGAAGCACTCTAAAGCGGCGTGCATCCAAATCTGAAAGAAGAGGAGAGCCAGATGAAGACATACTTCCCTGCGCCTGAGCTTGGAGTAGAAGCTGCTGCTGTTGAGGAGTCAACATCTGAAAATGCTGGTACTGCTGTGGCCCCTGTAAGAAAGACTTTTGAGTTGACACCCCCAACCCTGGTCGCAGTTGATCAATGCCCTACAACATACCAACAATCCAAGTCATCAGTATACATGCCAACAGCCTGAGATGCAAAACACTTCCATATTGCCAATGTTTTGACAAAGGGGCAGTTCACCTACAATAAGAACCAGCAACTCATAAGTCCAAGTGATATTGGCAGCAGAATGGACCTTAGGTTCATACAATCATAAAATTACTCAACAAACAGGAAGGCTACAAACACCCATATGTAGATAAGGAATTAGATTTGCTACAGGAACCTTCTCAAGTGCTATAGAACTTGATGCTCCTAACTTTCCCAAGCTGACTTGAGAGTATTTTCTAGCAGACTTATCAGAGATTATGTTGCAATAAATTACACCATGTTGTATATCTGTCTCCACTAAAATACATCAAGAACTTCAGCCTTGCACAATGGGACCTTCTTCTCACCTATGCATCACAGTGAAAATGTAAGATACTGAGCATGCAAATTAAATTTATTCAACCCTTAATCCATTGCCTGTGTCCAAAAGCTCTACACACCGACCTATTGTGACATTTCTGGAAGCAATAGGAAGACTCAATCATGATGTCAACAAGCACTTAGACGCACACTCCACAATAATAGCTTAGTCAAACAGTAAATAGTATCCTCATTCAGGCTGCAAGTGCTTGTGACGGTAAACTTTAACCCATATAGGCTTGCTCCTGTACAAGTAAGCTTCTTGGCCAACTAGTCCAAACTGGAATAACCTCTGACATTTGACATAATTTTTTTTTTGTTCCTCTCTATAGCTCTCCTCTTGACAGTGTCATCAAGAGCATGTAACAATCTCAACTCAGGAAAATATATGAACAATGTTAGGATGATGATTTTGTCACTTCTAAACTATAGTCAGTATCAGTGCACCAAATTTATCCTGTCAGTGAGTCCATTTTAGTGACCAGGAGTGATAGAAAAGAACTTTCCAATGATGTAACTGTTTGTCTTGATTTCTCTTATCTTTGACAAACCAATTCAGTTTGGGTGCTCTCATGAACTAAGAGGGAAAGCCTGATTGACCATCTTCAAGAAGGCCCCAGTTTTACTGGGCTTGGCATGTGACTGCTCAATAGATCTCTACACTTTAATCTTCAAGTACAATCAGACCAACAAGACTTACCGTAAGTGGCCACCCTTTTAAAGGTAAGGAATTTGCTGTTTGATTGACACCTGCAACAATTTGCACCAGTCAACAAATTACTCATTGTGCAAGACACAGTGAAGTGCTGTGCACAAATGACTGCTCTGGAAGTCCTACAAAGAGAATAAAATAAACGAACCTGGGCTTAGAAGGGCAGGTTTGGACTGTCCAAACCCTGGACTACCAAACATGGCAGATTCTGGAGCTGGAAATCTTTGGTTCAAGACATCATTATTGTTATCCTGAGTCACCTCACACCCACATTAGCATTATGAAATCTGTCAAAAAGAGCAACATCACTTTAATCTGCATGTGGAAAGGTTACCTGAGGGGTTACCACCATCTGTTGTGAGCGAGATTGGGCCTGTTGCAAAGTTGTTGCATTAGCAGTAATGCCATGCAGCAGTGGCCTGTTTGTGACAAAGAGCTACAGTTGTCAGCACAAACTTTCCCTCAAGGCAAAATGGTTATCCAATCTCTAGCCAATTGTTGGTGGCCAAGTCCTCTCTGAGTCCATAATCACAAAACCATCATGCTCTTTGAAATCTGTGTCTTTCACTAGGTGAATTCAACCTAGACCAAATACAATAGAGAGATTCTTCTCTTGCAGTGTTTGCTCTAAGATCTAATGCCATTATCACAACAATGAGTGGTCAATGAGGTATTTCTGATCACACTCTGTTCTATTAAACTTGTACAAACAAATCAAATATATCAGATGATGACTGGTCTTTCAGTCCACCTCACTCCCCATAATCTTCAAATGTATGTCATCCCTGTTTTTTGGAGTTCTCAAGTGCATGCTCAAATGCATAGCTTTACAGAATTTTTTCAAAAGGTAATATGGTTAATGCAGCCTTCACAGCTAGTTCAATTGGTTGCTGAAATCTGTACCTCTGCAAAAAAAAACAATCATCCAATAGAACAGGTTTCAGACATCAACTGAAGGGATAGCCCTTACCACAGATGAAAGAGTGTGAAGTTCAACTAGGCCTCATGTTTGATATAGATGGTCAGTGGTTTGAAGATCATATACTGGAGGCAATCAATTCACATAGCTCATTTACAAGTAATCGTTATGGACCAACCACTGGTGATAGCCTGTGAATTTTGGCCTATCAGCTTCTCTACTTCCCTATTGACAGCAACCTCTCTGACCAGTGCAATCTCACAAAAACACACATGCAAGGTCTACATCAACAAACTCTGAAAGCACTATTCTTATGCCTGATATTTCTTGCAAAAAAATGTGCTTAAAAGTACCTTCATTGCTGTTTCATCAAGTGCATCTCTTTGTTGGGGATGCTTAAGTCGTTCTTCATATATCTTGGTTGCCATTGCATTTGCTGTTGGCTGTCGAAGAATAGCATCAGCACCAATACCATTTGCAGAGCCATTCAAAAGATGACTGGGTTCTCTTCGTTGTTGCTGCTGATGTTGTGCATGACGCTGCTGCAACATTTGGAGCTGCATGAGCTGTGCTTGTTGTTGCTGTTGTTGCTGATGATGCTGATGCTGATGCTGCTGCTGATGTTGCTGCTGTTGATGTTGCTGTTGTTGTTGCTGCTGTTGTTGTTGTTGCTGCTGCTGCTCTCGAGCTTTCAGTTGTTGTGTCTGCAACCATCAAATGCAACTTGTCATTAAATGTCTTTGGAATGAAATTCCTCAAGTCAGCTAAAGTGTAGTCATTGGTTGGATGTCTTTCCAACCCTTTCCTCCATGTGGCAATCTACATTTCCTGAGACATAACCAGCTTAACCCAAATTTGGTTTGACAAACAAGTCCAGGTCAGGAAAGGGATCATCTACGGTCAATCATGACGACAGGCATTGCCTAAACAATCATGATCAGTTTAGAGCCATTGACTGCAGAATTGTTGCTGATCACTGGAAGCATTCCAGGTTGACACTAAATAAAGTTCTCACCTCAATATACGAGGCTGCCACCTCTGAATGCTTCTCATTGGTGCGGGCAATAAAAATATCCCAGAAGACTGACCACCACTCAAACAAAAAACCACCAGGTGCATCGATAGCTGCAAAAATCAACCATTAAGCTGTTATTACAAAAATAATTTCATGGCAATTTGAAAATATGACAATCATGTGAGGGAGGATAAAACATACCAACTGGATCCGATGACACTTTGCCTTCATTTGAGAAAGCTTTAGCTGATGCCTGAAGGTTCCTCTTCACAAGGTAGTCATGGATATACACATCCAGCCTGCACCTCAATGCCAACCTAACTTCGTTACCACCACTTACATGTGCAATGAAAAAAAAACCACAATACATCTGCATGCTCAAATCCTTTCCCCACTACACCATTTCTTACACCTTCTCAGCCTGAACAGCTTGCACATTGCCTATTCCAAAATGCACAAGAGTTGCTTCTCTGATAAACCTAATCAACCCCTCATGTTTAGGAGAAAAATTTGCACCATATTGTTGCATGGTACAAAAACATGGAAACTTCCCCTTTCTGCTCAACCAATTTGCTCACAGTTAATACTCACCTTCACCTTAAAAAGCACACTAGCAGGACATCAGAATCATGACAAAATGCTCAGATGTCATCACATATATGACTGCCACACCTAGATTCAGAGCTAGAGCATGCAAGATACCTCTCCTTGTCCAAACTCCAAATGCTTAGCATACAAGTCTGCCCTTATATTACTACTGTGGATGCAAGATATATATTTGTGTATATATGTGTGTGCATGTGTCTGTACCTCTCTGCCTCTCTGTATGTGTCTGGCACGCCTAAGTTCCTTCCCTGCGTCTGACGGTAACACAAAAGCGTCTTTCTGTCTTCTGGCAAGCCTAAGTTTCTTCTCTATGTTCGATTGTAACGCAAAAGCATCTCGCTTTGGCAACCCTAAGATCGGTAACCTTGTCCTTGCAGCTGAGTAAAAATAGCTTCATAAGTTTGAAGCTGTGTCTTTCTTTGAAGAAGTCTATGTTACACTTCTCTCACACACACATGCACAAATGTCACCTTGTCCTTGCAGCTGAGTAAATAGCTTTATAAGTTTGAAGCTGTGTCTTTCTTTGAAGAAGTCTATATTACACTTCTCGCGCACGCGCGCACAAATGTCTTTGAGTTTGTCTTTCACTAACTGAAAATGTTATATATCTTGTGGAGGTTTAAGCTTGCAGAGGAATTGATGACCTCTCTGTTTTCACAAGGTTTGCTTTGGTCCATTCAATTACAATGATACACACAAGAAAGAAAGAGATGAATAGACTTGAGTATACACACACACACACACACACACACACTCTCTCTCTCTCTCTCTCTCTCTCTCTCAAGCCTCAGTTGCTTCCCTATGTCTGATTGCAACACAAAAGCGAACACAGAACGTGCAAAGCAAAAGAAGGTACACACAATCCGGAAGGGATGTGGCTGGCTTACATTTTGTCCGCCTCCCAGTTGCTCTGCGCCATGGCGAAGGAATACACAAAGCTCGATGGTGTCGAAGCTCTCTCCACCAGCCTACGCTCTCTGCAGTGCTCCGCGACTGCCGTCTCCACTCCCGCGACGGGTCGGGAACTACAGCGACGCGCACACAAAAGGGGAGCGGGTGGAGGTCGGCAGCAGAGGACGACTAAGAGGGGAGAACAGTGTGAACACAGAAAAGAAAGCTTTGCACGCGATTGGATGACCCAGAGGCCATGAGGAGATTTGGCCCACTGGCCGTCACGCCAAGTGGCCATGGGAGAAAGAATGGCATCTTTTTTCTTTTAAGTTTGAGGGGATTTTCAACACTTTTTAGGGTCAATAAGGCCACTAGAGTGCACCTAGAGTTCAAATCCCCTCAAACTGAAAAGAAGACTACTTTGAACCTAGAAAAGAAAAGAAAAAGGGTTCAAAGTAGGTAGGTCACTAAATTACCAAGGTAGGTAGTAGAATTAGTTGGCCTTGCTTAGGTAGGTCACCAAAAATTAAGGTAAATACTAAAAAATACCTAGTAGGATTAGTTATCCTTGCTCATTTATGTCATTAAAAACTAAGTTAGATAATACAATAAAAAAATACCCCCTCCAATTACACTAAAGAAGGGCCCCTCTTTAGTGTAACTCTATAACTAATCTTCAAAAAAATCCTCTAAGAGAAAACCCAAATCCTTCAAGATATCATAATTCTATAACTAATCTCAAGTTTCAATACAAGCCAAAATATCATGTTTCAAAAAATCCTCATACAAAAATAGACCTACTACCTAGGGGCCAAAATCCCTTAAGCTACTATACTCTATAATGAATCTAAACACAATATCCTTGCCGTGGTAGGCAAGGCCAAAAATCAAAGTAGGTCTTAAGGTAAAAGTACCCATCATCAAACACATGCCAACGGGCTAATGCTTGAATAGGTCATGCAATGACCGGTGATAAATCAATTAAATGCTTATCATTGGTCATCACATGACCTATGATTAAATGCAAGGAAAGAAACTTTTTTTTTTCAACTTTTTTTTTCTTATTTTCAATAGTGATCTTAAAAATGTGTTCGATAATAAACTTGATGAATAACATTTGTTAAAAAGGAATATCAAAAAAGTCATTTGGTAATAGGGTGGGAGTTTTCATTATTCAATGCAAAAAGATGCACGCACATTTTGGATATGATATTTTTGTCATGGTTGTTAATTTCATGAATAATTCATAGTAGTCCACTCATGTGACTATGGTGTTATTTGAAATGCACAATACAACAAGTGCAACCATGGCAAATCAATAATGATTTTGTTTGATTCATTTGGTTTACTTGACAAAGTAGTTGCCTATGTAAAAAACAAAAGGTCTAATTTGTTTAGATTGACCACTACATTAAGAAATGTTGTTTTTTGTTCATTGCTTCAATTCCCATGCCCATTTGTAGGGTCTCGTTTTGGCCATGCTATGTCAAAGGCATGTCAAAATGCCAATAATGATGCCAAAGCTTGGCATGGTTTTGTAGAGGTGAACTTGAAAGATTTTCAAAATTCATTACAAAAGAATATAACATGGACTAAATTTTTTGGGAAGGGAAAGCAAGAGTGGAAAGAATCTTGCATTATTACAATATGATGCTTAGAACTCTTGTGAAGATGTGATTTGTCTGTAATGATATCTTATTTCAAAAAACTCATGAGTGGATATCAAAATGTAATCTTCATATTGTTATGAACATCAACAAGCTTTACATTTGTTTTCTAAAATGTTAACATGTTAAACTTGGGCTCTTGAGCTGCTCAAGCCATTATTAATATATTGTTCCCTATTGTTAAGTTATGTGTTTCGAACCAAATTTAGGGTTATTGCTCATTATCAAAGGCATTTTCTTCTACTTTCATATTGTGCATTACCATGAAGGTTAATATGGTTAAGATTCAAACTTTGAATCGAGCATTGATTTTCTTGGTGATTTTGATTTAAAATTGGAAGAATTTGAACTCTAAATGATGGCACAAGTTGTCTAAACATTGACAATACTTTTGGCATTTTTTATGGCTTATATTGAAATCAAGGCACACAACATGTTGGTAGTCATGTTGGACCTTCGTTTCAAAAACACAAAAGTTTAAAAACTTTGTGAGCTAAGTATGTGGCTTAAATAGTCTACCTTCTTTTGTTATAGGTCTAGTTGCACAAGTAAACCCTATAAGTATCAAAATAAAAGTAGTACCACTAGAAGACAATGATATTTTTTTGAGGTAGTTGTGTATGATGATGATGTAATCATTTAATATCGAATAAGGACTAAGTTATGTTGTTTTGATAACTTTTTATGCGGGCAAAAAAAGTTAAAAGCCCCTTCATTTGGTGGTCACAACATGCGATGTAATTTCCATGTGAGTTTTTTTTTTTATCTTCAAGTACTTAATAATATTTAATAGTTGGTTCACAAATTGAGATCAAGATTTTTTAATGTGGCTAACACTATTGTAAATCTACAATGGTCAAGGTTGGGGATTGAAAATTTGGATCATTTAATCCTAGTTGTCAAAAATTGGCCTAATGATGATTGTGTTGGGTGCACATTAAACCCCAAAAGCACAAGTTATTCTTTGACATTTGAAACTAATACAATTGAACAAAACTACTTGTGGATAACAAAGGGTTTTTTAAAGAAGACTCAAACTTATCTTGAAGGTTTGTTTATTTAAATTTTTTTTTGATTCTTTGTTATTTTTTCCAAATTTTTTGGGCTTCTTTTGTGTTGATTATTATTTTTGCATGTGTAATAACACAAATGTGCATGTGGATTATTGTTAGTATAAAGGTTCGAAAAACTTTCTATGCATTTTTTTTTATGCAACATCAAATGATGGAATGGGTATGTTCACAAAAAACCTTAATGATCTTCAAACATAAGTTGGATGTCATATGTTGTTCATTTATTGTTTTTCTTTTTAAGGTCATATATTTTACTAATTACAATTTCATTCTAGGTTTTCCATTTTCAATTTGAAAGTCTAGGGTGTCCAACTTGAGGGTTTAAATTCTACCATGTCCAATTTGAAGACCTAGGTTTGCATGTCTAATTTGAATGTATGGGATGTTCAATTTGAGGGTCTTAACTTTGCCATGTCCAATTGTTTTGATTTTGTTAATGTTTATCAATGTTAATCCACATTTCAACTCAATCCCAAGTCTTTAATGTCAAGTCCTTTTTTTTCAAGTTGTGTTTTGCCTAAAAGCCTTCTTATGAAGAAACATGTGTTACAAAGTTTATGAATGAATCCAACAATTCATTTACATCTCCACGAGTGATGCAAATCAAACTTTAAAGTTATAGATTGTAGCTTTTGTACTATTTTTTTACTAGTTGAAAATTGTAAACATGCTTCAAATCATTGTACATTAGAGCAAAATATGACATACTAAACATGTGATTTGTTTCAAAGATATGTTCATCATATTATTTCTTCATTCTTGACAAATTACGTGTATAATAGGAAAGTTGGTTCTAAATCATTACAAGTTGAATAACATCAACGCTTTAAATTGCAACCTAAATTTGAATTGCATATTGAATCATATCCCTTTTAAAAAAAAACCTAAATCATATATCTAATAGCCATCATCTTCGGGTAAAGCAATATTACCCTTAAATTCATAGGTTTTGGCATTAAAAAAACCCCTTTTCCAAAGATTCTACCACATTTGATAAAATATAGAATTGAGACCATGGGTTCTTTATAAAAAAAAATACCCACACAACATTGGTGTTTACATATGTTGTATGTTTTAAAAAAGATAACCTACTAAATGTACAATGTAAAATTCTTGATGTTAATCATTTATCACACTCTATGTGTCACTCACATGTACATGATGTCATGTCATGTAAATGCAATTGGATTTTGATTTTGATGTATAAATGAAAAATGTTATTATGAAATGTTTTGTTAGTGATATGTTACACAAGAACTATGTTCAAATGTTAACACACACTAAATCACATAATTGATATAAATATTTATATCACATTAAAAATAAGATAATATAAGATTAATTTGTCTTATTTAATCATGAAATGTCACCATTCTATAGTACATGGGAATGTCTTCGCCATGTTATTCATGATGGCACATTGTTTTACACACACACCCCCACCACCCATCAATTCTCATCATAGTCCATTGCAACTTGAACATAAATTTGCAGTATATTTAACCTTTCCTTGCAAGATGTAGAGAAGGAAATTTGTCTCCACGATGAACTAGACACATGAAATCCTTTGCATGAAATCCATTATATTCAAGGTTTTTTTTGGTATTTGTCTTCAATTTTATGGTTTAGGGTTGAACCACATTTTGGGTGTTTGTTGTTGATTTTAAGGTTTAGGGTTTAAATCATTTATGGGTGTTGTAATCAACCTTGGAATCTGATATTTAAACCATTATTGGGCAAGTATTGACTTTTAAACACAACAAGTTGATACTAGATCCTTTTCTAAGATTTCACTCTTTTGATATTGGCACTAGATATTTTATTAAACTTTCATACTAGCTTAATCTTGGTATTACGGTCCAAGGCTAATTTTTAGTTGGTGTGAAATAAATATATATAAGGTAGCCTACCTTATGATCAAACACCACCCATGACCAAACACCCATAATAATCATTACTAGGGGGGTTAGCAAATAATGATGGCCCTATGGCTGTTCATATGTTGCCTTATCACCAAATGCTTGGTGATAAAAAATTATGTTTGGCATTTTTTATAATTTCAATTAATGACATTGAATTTATGTTTGGTCATGGGAGCGTTAGAAATTTTTTATACAAAGATTTTTTTCATTTATTTAGTGAAAGGTGTTTGTTGATGAAGGTTTAAAAAATAATATAGCACACACCTATGTGTACATTTATATGGTCATTAACCACACTATTGGACAAAATTGTTTGGTGAAGGGGGTATTTGAAAGTAAAATTATAATTTGGTTGTTTTATAACTAAAAGTAATGTTTGGACATGGGTTCATATACATCACAAAGCAATGCACATACATTTTCTAAATCTAAAAACTCCAAATGTACTTGGGGCTTTAAGTGTTTGGTGTAAGGTGCGATGTAGGGTAGATTTACAAACAATGAACTTCATTATGTGTTTTCTAGTGTTTGGTGATGAATACAATTTTTAAGGTTGAAACGGGTAAAACACATTAAAGGACTTTAACAACCCATTAAATTGAAAAGTTTTTGAACCTAAGGATCTAATAAATTCCTAAATCTCTTTCCTGCCAAAACAACCCATCATAATTAGAATGTTGGTGGCCTAAATGTAAAATTGTATTGTATTCAATTTAACTTAACTCAATTGCAAATGGACATGTCTAAACTACCACAACATGTGAAAGATGAACTTTAAACATTCTTAAAGTTTTATGTTCTAGTGCAATAGTGCTCAAATCACAAATGCCTAAAGAAAATATAAAAATTTCAAGCAGCATATTAATCAAAGAGGAGAAGATTGAAGGAGCGCCTCAATGACATCAGCTTGTGGGACATTGAGAGACCACAAACCTCAGCAATCCCTGTTGTAGTGCACATGAGAGAAACTACTACCCTAATTTCACGGCGCCCACACTAGTTTAGGAAATTAGGGTGAAGGGAACAATTGTTATGCTATGATTGTTAATCAGTCTCTCTTTTGAGATTTTTGACCTTGGCCCTTCATGAATGATGAATTATTTTGTATGAGAAAGTTGCTGGTTTGGGCATTATCTAGTTTGAAAACAAGATGTATGTTGTCCATTTGTCAGTAAATTGAAAATTGATCATGTAGTATGATGTGTTTGCTGATTAGTCACCCATGTATTTGCTTTGCAGCTTTCCGAACTTTTAAAGGACCCATACTTTGAATGGGCACATCTTTGTCATTTCTCCATCATTCAATGCGATCAAAGTGGCTATGGATGCACGCAGAGCTGATTTGGAAAAAGTATTGGAAGAGTAGGACAAGTTAAACACTGGATATTGGTTTGGTTCTGCCTCATGTCATGCCAGTCTAGTTGGTTCTTTGATACGAGGACCCATACCAGTCTACTATTGCTGGTTTGCAACTTGGAACTTGCCCCGAAGCTTTATTTAAACCATTGGGTGGGTGTGTTTGTAGTCCAATTTTAAGGTTTAAGTGGGGGATGGTGAACATGACCTAATGGTTCTTGAACCCCACTTAGAGCAACAATGCAGTCATTCCCCGACACAATTAGGAAGGTTCTCTAAGTAGGGTCTGCAGGTCAAGTGTCAAGGGACATATAATAAGCCAATGCCCTTGTCATTTGTGCTGATAGTCCATTTGAGATCTTTTTTATTTCCAGTGATTCAGTTGTGTCGTGTGTGATGTTAGGTGTCCTCTGATATAGCCATAAGTACAACTTAAGGGTGACATTTGCATGGGTTTTTCAGCCCCCCGCCCTCGTCTATGGATGATGGAACCTTAAAACCATGAAAGCCCTCAAATGTTGTATTCGTCATGCTACACTTTGTGAATTGTTTAGATTCTAGAATGCATGGGCCACCCGTGCTTTCTTTAAGGATTCTGACACATAAGCTTTGGTGGCCCAAGTGTGTATCTTCCAAAGGAGCAGCTAAAGACAAAGCACAACACGTGTACTAATGGGCTATATCTGAGAGGAATTTTCCTAGTGTATTTGAAAGGCAACTTATATCCATGAATATTCAACCTAGAATCGAGAAGGGATGTTATTATGCCTAGTCCTTCCGGGAGGATGTTAAATCAGCCATGGGTTCTTATTGCAGAAAGTTCAAAAGTAAGGCTTGCTTTTTTCTTTTTTTTTTGGGCCCAATCTATTTTTTTGACAAAAAGATGGATGATGCCCAGACCCAAATTTTAAATCTTGTTATGCACACTTTGGGCAATTGGGCAGTCAGGGAAAAATGAAGCAAATAACACTTTTTGAACTGTCTGGCAATTAAGGACTTGTTGCCAATTTATAATTCTCCCCTTAAGAGTGGAGGGAAGGGAAATCATTTACTTATAGTTGTAATATCTCTCATTCTCTTAAGAAATAGGTGTAAGAACCCTCACCCTTGTACACCTCGTGTTTAAGTTCATGATATCATTTGCGTCATGCTTTACATTGGGTAAAGCCAAAAGGTGTCCAAGACATTCCCAAAATGCAAGGTCAAACTTGGTCGCTGCCTCATCATAGGCCCCCCCTTCTTTTGGAAATGCAACCACATGAGAATGAGAATATCCCTCCAACAAAAGAGGAGGGATTTCAAACCTCCTCAATAAAAGGGGGGGAGTGGGGAGAAATGTTCCTACTCCTTGAGATGAGAGTGGGAGGGATACTAAGCCTCTAAGCAACCTAAGATATTTAAACATAAGATTTGTCTACTCTTAACCAGTAGACATAAGAAAGCTCCCCTGCTTATATGCCTCATAATCTCCGTATGTTTAGGCTCCATAACATTTGCCTGTTGTTTTACAATGGGTAAAGTCCACGGCTAGGGACATTCCAATATACTTGAGGAATGTCCCCTGCCCACCAAATGTTGGGGGGATGTCCACCACCCATGGGCTTTATTATACATTTAAAGAAATGTTGTAGTATATGGTGAGTTTGGCAAAGGAGGACACAATTCCTCCAGCCATTTGCCCATTTTTGCCTTCAAAAGAAACCTTCAAGTTTTATGCGCAATTGGTCCCCCACACCCATTTCATGTGAGGAATTTGGTGAAATTTTTTGTCACTGAAAAATAGAGAGTGATGATCGCCCAAATTTGGCATGTCAATGGTTGCCCTTCACCAGACCCATTTCATGCAGGCGTATTAGGTGACATTTTGCTGCTTAAAATATACATGGTTGGCCCGCTTCTGGGGCAGGTTAAGGCAATTTATGCATTGGTTGCCACTCGGTTTCCAATGGGTTGCCATACCAACCAATGGGTTGTGCAGGAGGAATTTGGCAATATTTTGCCACTGAAACATACATTGGCAGCACCCTTTTAAGGACCACCAAGTGCTTCATAGGTTTGAGCCCCTGTGAACAAGACTGATAGTCTGAACATAAAAAATGAGCCAGAACCAGCATTGGACGGTTATGAAAAAAAGGAAAGAACTCACTAACACTGGCTGACAGCTACAGAAATCATCTTAATCTCTCTTCCAAGAACAAGTTTTACATCAGAGGATTTATCACGTAACAGGTTGAATGATGTAATGTAGAGCTTACCATGTTAAAATTTGAAGATGGTAGAACAAAGCTTTGACCACAACACCCAACACCACCTGCTGATCCAGTGACCAAAGCTTTCTGGTTTGCACGTAGCTGAAGCTCCACAAGCTCTCTCACATGCAAACTCCCTTGTACTCGGGAGATCACTAGTCTGAGGCTTTTCTGATTAGTGACTTCAAAGTGTACAAAATGGTCATCATGGCAGGCAATTACAGGTGAATGAACCCAAGGTATCTAGAGTGCTGAGTAGACTGTAGAAAAAAGACACAGATGAAAGAAAACGCTGTTGATTTTTCTGTTCTCAGATTTCTGCTTTCACCCAATTTCTTCATGTGGCAAAATGTGAACTCTACTGTCTTCATGAATTCAACTGTCAAAGGTATGATGCTATACAATAACTGACACTAATTTGGCTTCTTTTTCAGAATTGCTACGAACTTAGCCAAGTATCTGCAACATAAAAATTGATAAGCAGAAGCTGCTGGTATAAGTACTTCAAAAGCTTGGTAACATTCTACCAATGCTCAGCTGCTGAATCCAGGACACTGACAAATTAAGGTTTGCATGTTTTATGCATTAGAGCGGTGGAGTAGCATGACCACACTAATTGTGATGGCAGTGACTGCACCTGCCACCAGAAGTGAATGACCAAGTGTCCAACCATCTACTTGGATTCCCCCTTGAGAATTTGTTGGTGCAGGAAATCTCCACTTGGTTCTTGTGATCCCAGTTGATTCTTCTATATGCAATGTCAATGGCTGGATTCCACCAAAAAATTTCTACTTCAGTAGTGAATGGCAATCAGATTTTGAGATTTTTGAATAGTATATCTTGAAACTCCCGACTGAAAACAAGCAGGACTAATTGAACGTGCAGACTAACCTTTGAGCCACTCATGCTGGCAAAGTTGACAGCAGCCATGAGATCATTGTCAGTGGCCAGGAGAACTTTATCCCCTTCATCATCAACATACTGTGAAGGCAGAAAACCCCATTGTATCAGTTCTCTAAGGCTCAAAGTCTTTGATGTGGCATCTCCTTAAACAGCCCTCAAAACATCCATCAAGAAATTCACAACTTAGAGCCCAGCCAGGGCTGGCAATGTTGGGACATTGAAGTTGGGTGTGAGAACATACCAGAATACGCAGAGGGCTAGAACAATCAATATCATCACCAACACGTTGAATTATTGCAGACATGAGCTCCTTCATGCTTCCTGTGCCTGCACAGTTTCACATTGTGCCTGTCCTTCTCAACTATTGAATCATGGTACCACCAAAAACACTACACACTACTTCCTTCACAAGAAGACACTGATACACATCCAGAATGTGCAGTGTATGGTTATACAAGGCTTGCCCAAGAGGTTACCACAGGTAAGTCGATGGTTCCGTTCACTCCCATCCTGACTCCTGAGCTTTAGCTTAAACACGTAGGAGTTGGCTAGTCCTGAAGAATGATGATGTTGCCTCCCTGCCTCTGATCCAAATGTGTCTAGTCGTGATGATATATCACTACACCCAAATAAGCCGATCTCTCACATGAGACTGTATGCAGAGCTACCATGTAAAAATGAGTCTATGTGGAGGTGCCTCATTTTCAAGTATCACAATCACCACAAAGTAAAGGATGTTCCAAAGAAACAGGAAGTTGCATCAGATGTGACTGCAATGTAAATCAGGTGCAAACATATCCCACTATGTCTGCTGGAAAGTAGCAATCAGACAAAAGAAACAGAACCTGTGAGAGTCATCATCAGTCTCCGGTGCTTCTAAGGCCAAAGCCGAATCCCAGAACTTCTGAAGCATGTTGCTTGCCATTTCCCCACTTTCACTAGACCCAACCTTCACATGCAATATCACCACTGCTTCTGTCAGCCCCTTTCATGCACTTCTGCAGAAAGCTGTCACAACATACATCATGGCACATTTCTTGGGTTGCTGGTAGAAGAAAATCAGAAGTATCAGAGCCTATGTGTGAACGATTGTAAATATGAACAAAATTCACCAAATCTGCATCCCCTATTTAAAAACAAAGTTGAAGGAAGTAGAATGTACTCACTGTTGCTACTGCCCCATGTGTGAGCTGTAACACGTCAACACATGCCACTATGCACCCATCTGTAGCACAATCAACATAGCAGTCAAAGACCAGACATATAAATCGTTTTTATGATCTGAAGACAATGTGAAGGACTAGTATTTTACCTTGATCCACAACAGGAAGATGAAGGAATTTGCCATCATGCATGGTGTGCAGGGCATCAACCAGTGTGGTATCCAATCCCACACACTCTGGATTAGGTGTCATTACCTGCAGCCATTCTCAGATACCACACACCAAACTTATAGCCATAAAATGTTTAATCCAACACATATCTCAAGTTCAGAACAATTGAGGCACACATATACCTTGTCCACATTTGTTGTTGCTGGAGAGAGACCTTGAGCAACAACTCTCATCAACACATCCTTTGAGCTGCAGCCACAAAGTTCAATCAAAACTGTGTCAAAACTAGCTAGTTTCATCTTGTAAGGGAGCTTGAAAGTACATAACTGCATAACACAAGGAAGCAGGAAGAATGTACTGACGTTAGAATGCCCACAGGCTTGTTGCTGACAGAAGTGATAATTACTGAATTCATCCGTTGTTCCTTCATCTGCTTTGTTGCAGTCAGGACAGTATCAGATGGTGAAACTGTTGCAGCTCTGCATCACCACAACCATACATCTATCACTCTCTCCATGTAATTTTCCATTTCTCCAATTTCCAATATAGATTTTGGCTTGTCAACAGATGTCTTCAATGGAATTCAACAGAACTCACCCTTTGCCATCTGTTATCAAAGTCCCTAAAGTGGGTCTAAATATCCGCTCCCAAAATGTATCAATAAAGCTTGATTTCCCTGAAACAGATGCACCAACAATACTTAGACAAGAATGGCATCAATGTGATGGCAGAGAGATTAAAGAATTAGAGAGGCCAACACAGAAGGTAGTGGTTGACACCTTCCGCTCTCTGAACATACCTTAATGCAAAAAAAATAAATAAAAAAAAAAAAAAAAAAAAAACTCACAAGCAAGCAGAGAAGAAGAGCAATTGCTGTAGACTTTTACCTATGTCATTTTGACCCCACTGCTGGACACCCTTGACAGCAGCAGCAATGGCACCACCCTTCTCAGCTGCACGCTCCATCCGCGCTATGGCATCATACAGACACTTTGTAATGTCTAGCAGTGCCACCACCTCGCCATGCTCCACCACTGGCAAGTGCCTAAATTTGCCTGCACCCAATCAAGGGAGAGAGCCTTCAATCAATCCTCAGATCCCGCTATCTTTCTCAGACACCAAGACATTGTAGCCAGCACTCATCTCAAGTAACACGGCGGCTGCTGTTGCAGATAGATAGAAAGAAAGAAAGAACTGCACCTTGCACCATTTTGTCTAAAGCTTCAATGGCTAGTGTGTCACCCGCCACAAAAGTAGGGTTTCTTGTCATCACCTTCGACACTGCTGTCACTTCCGGTTTCAGACCCTCCGCAACAACTCGCGTTACCACATCCTACCAAAAAAACCATTTCAGGCACTGTCTCTCTGTGATTCTCTCTTGTCGCTCTTCCACGATCTGCATACCTATGCAAAGGAACTTTCCCTCTGCATTGCTTAAGAGGTGGACAATTGCGTGACTGGAAAATGGAGGAACTGCGATGAGTGCGGCAACAAGCACGAAATACACACCTTGTCCGTGATAATGCCGCAGAGTATGGCATTGGAATCTGTGAGCAGAGCAGCATCCACACGGCGGGTGGCCATCCGGCGGCATGCGTCAGCGACAGTGGTGGTATCAGGAATGGTGAGAGCCTTGGACAATTTCAGCCTCTTCACAGTCCGTTCTCCTGGCGAACTGGAATTCACAAAGAATATTCTCAGCAGCTACTTCCTCCTTTTCTTCTTCATCGATTTCAAGAGCAGATCTACTCTCTCCGGAATCCATTAGAAAGCAATGCGAAAACTGCAATAGATTACAAGATCGGGAGCAAAGAACTGGACTCAGAATCCTTGAATTTCTTGAGCTGATTCCGACTTCAGCGTCGCGAAGACTGCGACTATGAAAGAACGACAAAGCGAAGAACAAAACTTACACGACACGACTTGGCTTTCCTGGTGGTGCTCCAACGCTTTCAAATCCCTGCTGCTGCTTCTTCTGCTGTGCGGGAGAAGCACGGTTCTGAGGCGCCGTCTGTCGCTTCATGACGGATCCTCCCTGAGTTCCTTGGCTATTCATTCTGTAATATCTGCTTTCTCCTTGCCTTTTATCCCCGTATCTATCAACCGAAGCACAGGACGACGCAATCCTCTACTTCTTTTTTCTGCATCTGGATCACACTGCTTATTATTGTCTCTCTCTCGCACACCTATTTTTCCAACTTCTCTGCGTCTTGTCCAGCCAGGAAAAAACTTCCAAAAAATTAGTGAAATTCCGAACTATAACTGTAGAATTCGAAGTTCCAAACTGCCTCATCTACATCCGCTCACATCAGTAATCTCTTCCTCTGCACTCAAACCTCCCCCTACGTTATGCGCATAACGTTGTCGAGCTTTTCTCCAGGCCTCTTTCCGTCCAGAAGTCCTCAATCAAGAAAATCAGACGAAAAAAGTGTTAAAAATTTTCCGAATTTTTTTCTTTTTGTAACACAGGAGATCTCTGCAACTTTCTCCACCGTCTGACACTCACGTCGAAAAGTGGATCCAAAATAACAAACAAAAACCTTCGCGATATCTGCGTAAAAGAAATTGTGCACTCTGCAGCAGAAGACGCATGGGAAGCGATCTGGGAGAGACGAGCCGGGCGGCCCGCCGAGGCCCGCGATCTAACGGCTTGTTTTCCGCCGGGTCGTGCTCGGGCGACCCGAATGTTCGGAGTTTTGGCGGGTATCCTATTTCGCCCGACATCGTGGTGCCGGGTCACCCGCTGAATTTAAGTACCCACTCTACCTTTCTAAAATCATCCATTGGCTGGTTAATATAAAGACCCCTTTCAATGACATTGCATGCAACTTGAATTGAATTTAAGTTTTTATATTTAATTCAAATCTAATTTAATTTATGCTGAAGTTGCCCAATTAAATGTTGATTTGATTTTTTTAATTTTAATTTTATTTATTTATTTATTCCTTTTGTAAAAAATTCATCCCCATGTGTAATCTTTCAAATCTAATGTCCAATATTAATTTGGATTTACAAAACATCTGTAAATATTTTGTGAAAACCATAAGAACAAAATTTGTATCAAATGGGAAAATACAAACATGATATATGATTTAAATGATTTGAATTCAATAATAAAAAAAAACATGAAAAACACATGCATATAACTTTATAACAATTCTTATAATGGCATATGTTGGTAAATTCATCTTATTATTTTCATTCTATTTTATTCAAATCCATTTTATGATCTTTCAAAGTTTGTGTTTATTGAATATTGAATTGTTTCCATGGGCCTTTGTTTTTTTTCCTTGGTCTAGGTCACTTGCCTTTTTCAAACAATTTTAATCAATTCAAATATTCATTCGCCTCAAAATGATTTTTAAAAAAATAGTATAATAGGTACTAACAAGTTTGGGAATATATGAAGAAAATATTGTCCTTAGAATTTGCTTTGGTTGAAGAATTGTTCACATGTCATTTTTGGTAGATATTTTCAATTTTCATTCCCTTCATATATGGACTTTAAAAACACGTTAAGTGGTGATCAAAGGTCATTGTGTCATTTGATCATCAAATACCAAACATGTAGTTATTGAAAATCATGATATTCATAAATCAAGGTTTTTTAGCAAATGAATAAATATGTAATGTACACACATGTTCACACGTCCAATTTGAATTCAAGGTGTTGAATTTTGTTTAACATTTTTGTTGCACTCAAAATGTTATCACATTTGTCTAAAGAACTTCTTCAACTCCACACATGGCATTAAAAAAGGAAATTAAAAATTAAAACAATACAAAAACATTGAATTGTCAAATTGAATTCAAATGTATTGAATTCAAATACATTGATTAAAATTAGAATTCAATTACATTCAATTGAAAATAAATGAGATTCAAATTGGTGCAAAAGATATTGAAAATTTGCTTGTCATTAGAGTGTTGGAAAAAATAATTAACAAAGATAAATCCAAAAAGACACCTTTCCATGCCTCTTTACTTGGGATTTTGGGTTGGAATTTGGTAGGATGAAACACTATCGAAATCTATAGTTGTTCTACTTAAAGCAATTCCAATGAATCATCATAATTAAAATTTTGTTAATGTTGAAATTTTTAAAATTTGATTTTGTGAAAGAAAATATTGAATTATAAAAAAAATTATGTGTCAAAATTAAAATTTTTTAAAAAATTAATTAATTGACAAACATTTGTCAAAATTACCAGGTAACATTGTATGAACTTAATTGCAAAAAACAAAGAATTTGAATGTGTTAAATGAAAAAGACTTGATATAATAGTTTGAATGACAATATTTGAATGAAAAAAACATTATGCGATATAAGAGGTTTATAATAATTTAGGTATTGAATAATCTTATGATCTTTTTGTGGCTAGATTGGTGATCATCTATAAATTGTTTTAGTCAAATTTGGTTATTAACATAGTATGGTAAGAAAATTTAAACATCCTTGTATATTTTTGTCTACCTACATGAACTTCATGTAAGATTTGATGATTTAAAAAAATCAATGAATAAAATGAAAATTTTGGTGACTATAAACCCCCTCAACAAAATTCACAAGTTTGAAAATTTGGTAAAATCCCCTTCCCCTTCCCCCAAAAAAAATGTGCTGATGATGCACTTGTTTACTTGAGACATTTGTCCATTATGATAAATAATGTACCTTTTTTTTTTTGTTGTTAAAGTATAAACTTGATGATTCATCATAAACTTCTCATGCAAAAATTATTTTTTCATGGGTTTGTGTTTTTTGCACAAAAATCTCATGCATTTAAAACACGTATGATGCATGAAATATTTTCGTTTTTCATGGAATAATGAATTTTGTGTGAATTTTGAATTAGCTGATGAAGCTAGTAAGTTTATGATGATAAAGTTGAATGTGATTTTAAATTCTAAATATTGTTGTTGTTAAGTGTAGGATAAAGCCCTAGTACCAATGCTTTATCAAAATAAATGGCAAGATGTTAAATACCCCTCATTGAATTTTGTTCAGCATGTAAAATAGGCAATGACATTGTGACATATGCATGGTTATTCTACGTAGTTTTCTTTTTGCTAAAAGCGAAAATAAAATTTTAAAAAACATTGTTGTTCTAAAATTTGGAAACTAGGTTAATGGTGGGGTTTTCCAATGGTTTCCTTGGAATCCTTAATCCTAGTGAAGTGGTAGCAAAACATTTACAACATCATCAATGTTTTGTCAAACAAGTTTTAACTTTGAAGGGAAGAGAAGGTGCGCTACACAAACAACAAATATCCATGTTTTTTCAAAAATATGTTCACTCTACATGCTAGACAAAGTTTGATGAAGGATGTTTAATGCATGTGGGCTTTAACTAACATTTGAAGATTGTGACACAAAATGTAACCTCCTACACAAAAATGGGAAATATCACTCAAAAATGGAAAATCTCATCACAAAAAAATAGAACATTTTATTTGAAAATGAAATTCTTTCCCAATTTTTCATTGGGATTTGATTTTGTAAAGCTTGTCAATTTAATATCACAAATTCCCAATCAATTATTTATGAATCTTGAAATGCATCACTTGAGTGGGTAATTATGTCCATGTTGAAATCACCTAAAACAATTGTGGGACATGAAGGTAGTGCTATGATGATTAATCTATGTGATATTACCCAAACCTTTTTGCAAGGGAGATTGAAAAGAATTAATATAAATAAGTAACATATAATTATTTTCTTGTGTGAAAATTAAAAATAATACAATAGAATTTCATCTAACTTATGTCACTATCATATGAATGAAGAGTTATTTCTATACATATTCAAAACAATGTGTTCACAAGAAGAAAAAAAATGTGATTATATATGTTTTTTTTTTGGTCAAGGTGACATGTTTCTTCAATATTTTAATGCAAAAAAATTCACAAACATAGTAATTATAGTTTCGTCTATTTGAAATGAGGGTTTTTTTTTTATCAAATTAATAAAACTTGAGAATAATATAATATTTGAAATGGAGACCATTTTATGCTACTTCATACATGATTGCACTTTGATCTTTACATTTGTTGTGTTTTGATTAAAATTTTATATTTGACGTCATGAAATGAATTTATATATTCATATGTTGTTTGTTTTGTTTGTTTGAATGTGAGAGCGCTATTACCAATATTGATGTGTTATATAATGTTGTGTCAAACATGAATTGAAGCGTGTATCTTGGTATGTCAAACCCCTACCAACATTGTATAAGATTTTGTCATACTTTGGAGATATCATGGTTCTTTGCCAATATGTTCACTTAAATTAACAATTGTACATGTTTATACGAATGTTGGGGCAATTATTATAAGAGTTTAGAAGAAATGGCTCAATTCTTGAACAATTGTGTTTTTCCAAATTTTTATACATGCCATCATTTTCAAAATTTCCCTAGAAAAAGAACCACTAGTTTTCAAGTAAGGCCAATTTTCACCTATTTAAAATTTGAACCCGAGATTCGTTAGAGGGAGATTAATGTCTTAACCCCAAGGTCACAACTTTTCACATGAATCAATAATAGTTGTTTTTATTTTAGATTTCATTTATACCAATGGTTTTAAAGTTAAAGTCATTGGCATGTGTAAAGTTTAAATCAAAAGGTTCTTGTCCTTATAAATTAAAGATTATGGCCTAATGGTAAAAACATTTGACTTGAGATTGAAAAGGTCTTGAGTTCAAATCTTACTACTACCATAAACACCTACTTTTTAGGTAGCTATTTTATATTTAACTTGAAAACTAGACCCAAGGTCCATTTGTAACCTCATTGGGTGTAAATTTAAGTCCATATGATACCTTGGAAATTTTAAGGGAGGTGGTTTGCACCTAAAATGAAAATTGATTTGAATATCAGCTCTTTATGTCACACTACCCAACATTGATTTATACCTACATTTTTTTCTTAGAAATGATCTATTTATAGGCTACAAATATTGTCGTTCATTTCTTGATTTCAAAAGGAACCTTTGGGTCCTAGTTTTAATTTTTTTGTTTTTGATGAGACCTTTGGTTTGGTCTTGAGACCGATTCTTTGGATTTTGACAACCTTCAATTCCAATCATTTTCACGAAGAATTTGGAGCTAGTATGGTTTAACATAGGGCTTGGTTCCATTCCCATTACACATAATTAAACCAATTATTTTTTTTGAAATATTAGTTTATTCAACTAGTACACTGTTCAAGATAAAAAATTATGTAATATTAATAATGTATAACCAATTAACTGTAATAACTTGCTTAAAATGTAAGGCCCAATTTACAAATTTTTAATGAAGTTGTACTTATGTACCTAAAGAACTTGAACTTAATTAAAATGGGACATCACCCCTAGTTCAAGTTTTAATTCAATTTTGTAAAAAGGTTAGTTCCATGATCAAGTTCCAATGGCAATTCCAAGATAGTTTAAAATGTTTGATTTAGAGACCCTAGACATTATCCTATAACTTGGACCTTAACCCCTCAAAATCCAAGAATATGCCAACATTGGTTATAATAACTATCATTTGTGTTTGAATATGCATAGGTAAGTTTGATTCTTATGAGTTGGAATGGAAGGCTTGAGTGTGAAATGTTGTGTGTAAAAGTGGCACATCTTCAAAATGCCTAATGAGTTATTTCATGTTTGCGAAGGGTTAAATTAATTACAAAAGTTGTTATGGATTTCTTTTAAAAACATTTATGCCTCACTATTTTTTGAGTTTGGATGTTAAATGTGAGGTAATAAATGGACCAATGGTTTGGTGTCTTACCTACACATATGTGTCATGAACCAAATCATTATGGTTTTATTAACAACGTTATGTACTTGGTAAAGTTATGGTGATATAATCAAAATCGAAGTTGTAATTTGAAAAAATGTTTTAACAACTTTTGAACCTACCTAGATACATACATTTAATTAATTGGTATGTTAGTGTTTCAATGTTCATGTTCATACACATGATTTGTAGAACATTTTGACAATTGTTGACATTGGCCCAACATATGAAAATGAAATTAATCTAGATACCCATACCAAACTAGCATGTAAAAGTTTAAAAAATCCTAATACCAATATTATGTTCAAATGGACATACCCACCCAACACTAGTTGCCCACCCTTTCCAACTATGCCACCTTTGCTTTACTTTTGTAGTGTACTAAATGGTTAAATATATGTATGTGGGTTCAAGAGCCATAATTGAATTCTCGATTATGTAATGTGCATGTTTTTGGTTTCAATGTTTTGAAACAAATGAAGCAAAAGTTAGTCATTTAAAGTAATTTTTGTATGTGTAAAATAATTAAAAATTTAACTAACTATATAATATAAGAAATTGATTTCCAAAAAAACTTTGAAGTTAAGCCCATTTTGATTGAAATAGCATTGGGATGAATGACTTTACAAGAGGTTTAATATACTTGGGCCAATGACCCAATGACTCATTAGTTGTCATGAAAATCAAAGCAATTAGCATGGTTCATGCATCATATATGTAATGTGATTGATTACCAAGATGATTACATTTGGGGTCAATGGAATTTAATTCATAATAGGTGAATCCATTTCAAGTGTACATATCTTGTGATATTGAAGTGTAATCTTATATATATATATATATATGTATGTATTGAAAACACTATTGTAGTAGACCCCAACATATTGATCATATCGATGGCCATAACACACCTTTTGAAAAGGATTTTCCCAATTGTCAGAATGTAATCTTGACAATGTGTCTTATTATGCTCATTTTTGAGAGGTGACTATGATTGATATAATAATTTTGAACATCAAAACAAATTGCTAATAACCAATCCCAAGTGATCTATCTACATTAGCTTTGCAACATGTAACTTTATATTAACATTGATGAATTAATCTTACATATTTGAATGATAATGTTGCTTGATAATGAACTTGAAGAATTTAAAATGACTTGGATTCATACATGATAGTTGAACTTGAAGGAGTTGAAAAAAAAGGAGTTGAAGGATTTTAGAACTTCAATTGGAAAAAAACTTACAAGACTTGAAAAGCTTATGGATAAATCCATCATAAACTATTTCAATATTATTTTTTTGAACAACTTGAACCAATTAGAAAACAAATAAGAAGGATATTAATTAGATCATAATAAAAGTAAGAAAACAAATAAAACATGTGGCCACCGTTAAAACAAGGTTCTAAGTTCAATTGCATGAAAGTTGTGGACGATTGAATAGTAATGATAACAACTTAATGAAGTGTAACCAAATCTAGTCTAGAACCTAATGTCTATGCCTAGCCCAAGTTAGAAACATTTCAATTACTACATGTATGATGCATCCTATGATATATATGTTTACAAGGACCATGCAACAAGCTCTAGGGTCCAAAGGTAGAAATAAACCCTTTGCTTTTTAAAAGTAATGTTGTCCAATTTTGAGGCCTTTATGGAAGTGACTAGACATTTTTGGTTTTCTCTTGGACCTTTTCACTAGGGGCTAATATGTTTTGAACCTCGTAATTTTTTTTTTTGTTTGGACATCTTTGTATAACATGCTTAAATTCTTCACAATATAAATAAAATTCTAAATGTTGTGGACTATGTTTCTTTTCATGTATAAAAGGTTTGAATTACACAACGTCAATTTGCACAAAATTATTACCTATTGTCAAGTTGTGGGCTATAGGTAGTGGATTGGAAAATGTATCCATGGATGGCATGTGAACAATTTCAGCCTTTTTTCTTATTGGTTTTCAAATAATGTATTATCACATGTGATGGTTTCAATGATAATTCATTTATAATGTTCACTTTTGGCATTGTGAGCATTAGGTTTTTCATGTCATTTCATAAACTTCAACAAAATTAACTAATGTAATTTTAAAAATCCCAATTGACGTTGCATGTGCATTGTCAAAATTTTGTAATGTAAATAGATGTGAGAAAAATCCTTATAATAGGGTCCAAATTTTGTGTTTGTAACCTTCTCACCATGTTCACTAAATGTTACAATGATTTTTACAAAGAAAATATCAAAATTATAAATAATGATTTTTTCTCAAGCAATGGCACAAACCATAACAAGACCATTGGTAAAAGCAAATCCTAACCAATCCCACTTATGAAACATTATTGAGTATGCTCAAGTTACAAATGAATGAGGAGTTGAACTTGTTAAATAAAATGTTAAAATTTTGATCTTGTTCCATTGAACTTATCAAACATGTCGATTTCAAGTTATTTTGCACATTGATATGGAGGTTAGGTAACACTTGAAGTCACATTGGCTTCATGAAACTCTTGGACTTATAGAATTAAGGATATAGCTTGAGATTGATCAATTTGGAATTGAACATTCATTTCACAAAGGTTTTGAATTTGTCATTGGAAATTATGTAATATTACAATAATAGTGACAATGGACTCTTCCATCGTGATTCATCAAGATGCATGACCATTTGATTGATAAATCTTTAAAAAATAAAACAAACACTCAAGAAAATGAATATGTAGACTTGGTAAGCTTAAATATTGAGGCAATGAATAACAAATAAGGGTTTTATTGATAGACAAGACATGACACAATATTCAATTTTGAAGCATAGGAACATTACACAAATCACAAATTGCATTAATGAGATTTAGGGTTGATACCTTCAAGACCTCTCTTTAATACTATTCCAAAATAACAATTCATCAAATTTCTAAAACCTTCACAAATTTGGCCTTGGAAATCCTTTCGTCAACTTAATTTTTAAAACCTTTTGCCAATTTGATGTATCTAAATATTTCGAAACCTTCTACTAACTTGGTGTTTTAAAACATTATACTATTTCTACAATAAAACAAACATCTAGAATCTTGAGAGCTTGTCCACAAATGATCTTTTCTAGTAACTTTTATAAAATCTTAATGATTTTGAAAGGTTTTCAAAGTTCGGGAATAATGTTGAAGTTTCTATGTTGTGAAATCATTGTAAGGTTTCAAATTGTGAAATCATAACAAAAGTTTTTGAGATGGGAAATCATCCCAAGGGTTTTCAAGTTTTTGATTCCAAGGGTTAACACAATTGTGGTAATCAATGTCATGCTCAATTGCAAGGATTTTGTTTCTTTGGTTGAACTTCATTGGATAATTTTGAGGCGTTGTCAACACCTTCTCACAAGTTTAATGTACCCACAGGGAGTCGAATGAAATTTACAAGAAAATTAGTTTTGGAAGTCAAACCAAGCTACAAACCTGCATAACACATGGTGTTTACTTATTACCAATAATTGACCATCACTCTTAATGTATAGCTAAAAAGTACTCATAGGCAAATTTCAGTTCTTCCCCTAGACTTTTAACAATTTGTCAAGAATTTCAAGCATCCCTAGATAGTACCATTCATGAAGTTGAATGTCCAGAAGTAGTAGCTTCTGCATATGCAGTATTATCCCATATTACTTGTTGCCACACTTTTTTGTTTAGCTTTCTAATTTACATGTACAAGCATTGATTTACATTAACTACAAAACAATACAAGAATCAGTGCCAATTGGATTTGGCTGTTATGGAAAAACTACAAACCAGGAAGAATTAAAATACAAAAAGGTTTCCATGAAGTTCACAAAAAATGAATTCACAGTTCCCAGCAACACCTGCTGAACATTCCTCAAAATGTGAGACCAAATGAAAACTACATTACACTCTCTCTCTCAGGGAGAGCCCATAGTAGAATCTCATCAAGCTGTTAAATCAAATAATCTGCCACCAATGGCTTATTTTACCACAATAATCTACACCCCTAACTTTTGTTTGAATAGGGCAAGCATTAGCTTTGCACAATTTTTCTGCAAGACAGAACCAAGCTTTTCATCATGTTATAACTCAATTACCACAATGTGTATCTAGCTCATCATATCAAATCAAATTCCACTTCCAAGAAGCAAACAGGCACTCCTATTTATTACACTTCTCATGTAGATTCAAACAGGAACCAGAGTGGTGACAAGTACGCCAGCTGCAGTGATTCTACCTGGACTATTAATTTGGGAGTAAGCAGGTATTCCTTTTCACAAGACTGGGTAAATAACACAATCTGTTTTTTGGCAAAGATTTGGAAATTGTGTCATGTTCATGCCGTGTTGAAAGCTCCACAGTAAGAAAGAATTGTTTCCATTGTAAACTTTTCAGCACAGATTAGAGCTTCAGGAACAATAATACAGCACAGGGCAGAGAAGACATTTTACTTCCAATGTGGGGGAGGGGAGTCACATGAGTGAGCTAGTCTTACCAAAAGCTACTACACAAAAATTAATTTAAAATGGGTTAGAAACACACCAAGATCTAGTCAATTCGCTTGGGTCTCTGAGTCTTTCGTTTATTTACAACTCCTTTCTTTGACAACTTTTTTTGCCGCTGCCGGAACATATGGAGATAGAGCACCAACCATAGACAAGGATACAAAATCATCAGCACCTGCAATCAACAAAGCAACACTTAGCACCTCATCGTTGGAAACAGACCTTTAGATAGAAACAAAATTTTGTTGCAGCATTAGAGAGTCTGGCCATTGTGCTATTTAAGGGTAACGGACCATGTAAAATGAGAAGGCAAACTGGGAAACCATTTGTTTACTTATCAAAGAACTAAACAGATTGTTACAGGACAACTGATTTGAGGATGAGGAGGTGAAGATTAAGATTCAGTGAGGAAAATATGCTTACAACAATAAATGAGTGATAATTGAAGGGAAGCCATTTAAATATGCTGCTGTATACATTTCGCCGTTTGACGGGATCCAGCGATTGATACATCACCAGCACTGCACTTTACCCCAATCAACCAATGTCTTAATACCTATATAGGAGCACATCTAAGATATACATCAGATATAATGAAACATCCAACTCTGTGTTGAATCTGAATAAGAAGACTGTTTGCTCCTTTTCTTGGTAAATGGCCTGCAGACACTGCAACATCCTGTTATGCACTGGACAAGAAGCCATGGGTCTCATATTGTAACCAACAGTTCCTTCAGAGGTATGTCCAATTATGGGACTTTATTCTTCTTCAATTGCTTCAGGTGAGGGGCTTTCATACAACTTATTATATTCAGCAAGACTCAGGGATCATCTACAGTTAACAATAACTTACTCTCTCCATAAAGAGCCCCAACTGGATAGAGCACAATAAAAGCTGTATACCTGCAAACAAACATTATAATTTTAGTACCGGTCCCTGAAATTATAATTTAGGGTACTTCTGTATTCTGCATAACAAAGTACTTCCACAAACATTATAAATTTAGGAAGGAGGAAGGTCCAAGTGACATTGACAAAGAGAACAGAATTAAAACTGAAACCGGAAAAAGCAGAATCTACTAACACAAAATTAATCTTCAAGGTAAGCTGCAAAGAGATTTATGGGACCAACGACAGAACATGGCAAGAGAAAATACCGCAGCCAGGTCAACCAGCGTGGGCACATACCCATCAGGGTGAGCGCATAGTATGGACACCGTATAACCTGCCCCACATACCATCAATAACCATCATAGCTCAGGAATGAGATCAGAATCATAAACCACTTCAAAATCTGTATCTTAATGTGTACTGGGTACTTCTCCATGATTTCAATTTAAGTCAACCTGAAAAGAAGGGAGAGATGACCCAATAACAAGGTTATTGGTATTTCGCATCTAACAAAATAAGAGCAATGAAGCATGAAACGAGGGAACCCAACCCTAAAGAAACTTGTATTAAGGACAGTGCATGCCCAGAGTTCATAAGAAATACTGGTAAGAATCTTAACAATCATATCAACCCTATAAAGTGCTTGAGCATCATACAGCCTTGGAACTTACTCCCATAATGGTCATCTGAACTGCGGCTAAAAACTTAAACACACCTGAAGTAACCAAAAAATTGGAATTCTCTGAGTACAAGGCTTGGTACAAATACAGTGGTGAGAATGTAAAAAGGACCTCTGATAGAGCCCAGGCTGAAAATGTGATCAAGATTGGTGGTTGCTCTTGCACCTGCACATAAGTATGTTTCAACCTTAAATACAGGAAATACTCACTGTCATTACACAACTTGTTCCAAATTTCCCCTGTCAATGTCATGTTCTCACAATTTTTCCTGGAAATACCTCAGGAATTTGAGCAATGATTGCAAATAAGACATGAGAGCGGCCAAGCCATTGAAGGAAGTTGTAGAGTGTTGAACTGTGCACCAGCCCTATTGTACACCAACCAAACTGATTGTTAGCATCAAAACCACTGGAGTCAATGGTACTTTACTCAAGAAAGCCCCAAAAAGAACCAATCCCAAAGCCAACAGAAAGGCTCCTTCTAGAGGTGTGGAGCTGGAACCTTAGATGGCCCCAATCTCCCAAAAGAAACTATTGAAGGTCACATGGGGTTCTCATCCCACTTTTTGCATTTGTTGTAACTACTCAGCTAGCAGTATCTTTAGAGCTCCCCCTCCTCCTTGGGCAGTTTATCTTCATGTTCATTTCCAGGTTGATGATAAACCCATCCAGTTCCCACATCCTTCTCATCTTGCTCAGAAAAGCTATTATAAAAGTCTACTAAACCTAAATTTCCATGCACTATTAGCCTTGAATTTTGTCTAAAACTAAAGGATGGGCCACAAACCAAGAGCAGAATGGAGAACTTCTAGAAATGCTGTGAGCTGAAGCAATCCTGTCACATATTCAGCACAACCCACCTCAGAATCTGAGATTGTTAACCCCACCAAGTCCATCGGGCAAACTGAACTGATGAGTTCCTGACCGTAATGCCATGTTCTTCATATAAGAGGCTAACCAGAGGATGGAGCATGCAACAAATCATGAAGCTGGCCAAAGTTGAAGAGACCATATTGATTATGTTTGAATGCTTGTTCCTAGGAAATTTTACTGGGATCTGGTAAAGAACACTCTGGTGGACAATATGCAATGAAGAATAACAGATGAAGCTTGATCTATGACTGCAAGGCCAAGTTGTTGCCTTGTGGATGGATGAAGATCTGCTGGTTTTAACATTGCACATGTGACCCATTGGCACATGAGAGCTAATCGTCATATCTAGGAGGAAAGTCATTTAGTTTGACAATCTCAGACCTAAAAGGTACATGATCTTTGAACAAGTGAAAGAAGCCCTGAGTGTGCTTCTTAGAGAAACACAGTAATTGAATGTGTGGCAAGCAGAAAAAAAAAGAAACAAGTGTGAAAGGAAGGGCACATACGTACAAGGTAACCGGCTGCTGCATATGCACCCATCAATGACCTACTCTGCAAACCATGATGGATTACCCTTGCCAGCACCAAAGCCCTAATTGCACCACCAGGACAAACCCCAAAAAAGGACAGCCTCTCAAAATACACATCTCTTCAATTCATTCAGAGTCACATATGTAAAGATATTGGAATCGGGGAGTATCCTGCATGAACCCCGATCTAGGGCAAAAACCCCTAATCCCAACTTCATCCCCTAGAGTCTCCAATTTGCTCTCCAACAGGTGAGCACACAACATAGCTCACATAGGTATACATGAGAGAGAGAGAGAGAGAGAGAGAGAGAGAGAGAGAGAGGTGTGGGGAGGGTCTTACCAGCCAAGGGATTGAGCTGAATTGTATAATGTCAAATACATGCTTGTGATCTGGTTCCCTGTCATTTCTGGTTTCCTGCTAAACCTTGTCAAGAAGATGGAAGCGATTGAAGCAGCTTGTGTATGTACCTGTGTAATGACATGGTGGTGATAATGCAGAGAATGCTCAGCAGCAGAGAGACAAAAGACTTCACAACATGCTTACAGATAAAAATTCAACAACGAAGTTGCTCTTGAAAGACAATTTTTTGAAAGAAACATTCAAATTCCCAAAAGGGAAGACAAAGGTTTGAAACACAAACCCAAGGTATATGAGAGGGTTCAGGGAAGGATTTACTTTTCTGCAGCATTATTATTCCAGCACAAAGAAGTGAATGGTGGAAAAAAGCTCAGAACTGGAGCTGCTCTATGCAAGCGAGAGTTTGGGAAATCCGAGAAAGAAGAAAAAACGCATCTCAAACAATAAACAGGGGTGGGAAAACACGATCGAAACACTTCCCGGATGTCACAAACAGAACAATGAAAGAATGTGCAAACACATCGTAGCCACTCACAAAATAAGCGAAGATACAACAAGGTTTCCACACATCTCAACAAGAATGACAGATCCGGGTGATGGCGATACAAGAAAAGATACAGAAACAACAACGACAACAAAAACAAAAAGCGATTTTATTTTTCCAGCAGAGGATCTTCAGATAGAGAAAAGGAAACAAAGAGCAGAGAGAAAAGAAACCGTTCTTAGTTCTCCTCCTCTACATCCCCGAAGGCAAAACATAACAAAATACAAGGTGTTGGTGACAAATCTCTTGACAACGAGAAGCTCGAAATCATCTTGAACGAGAAATAGAAGAGAACAGAAAGCGCGGGGAAAGCAAGAAACAGAAAAGAAACTACCAGCAGGAAGACAAAGAAGCTTACGCACCTTCTTCTTCTTCTTCGTCGTCGTCGTCTGTGCACGCACATCTGAGATGTAGCAGCAACGAGATCAGATGGGAGAAACAAGGGTTTGGCGTTTGGTGAAGAGCAACAAAATAGGTCACACAGTTTAGCAGAGTCTTGATTCTTCTCTCTTCTTCGTGTTCTTTCTCCGCCTTCCTTGCTGCCGCTCTTTGAACGCCGCCGTCACCACAACAGCCGATGTTCGATGCTTCGTTGCCGTTCCGTCGAACGGGTTCAAATTTTCCTTCCTCTTGTACTGGTACTACGACTCTCCGTGTGTCTGTCCACCAAGACAACGATCAAAGCTAGCTGAGAGCATAGTTGCAGTGAGAAAGAAAACAGCAAACAAATGGCGGAGGTAATTGCTAGCTAGGAAACACAACACAAAGCTTCATCGGATTGTAAGAAGGAAGATAGAGAGAAAACAAAACAAGCAACAACAACAACACATGCGTTTGCGTGTGATATAGTAATTTCTCTGCGAGCACGGTCGAGAATCATCATCATCATCATCATCATTGATAGAGTTTCTTGTGAGTTTCAGATCGGAATGGTGTTTCGTGTTGCTGTGTTGTTTGGATGCTACAACAAACACTACGACAGCTATTTGAGGGCTTGAGTCTGCATGAGCAACTATAACAAGAACAACAACAACACCACTTTGCAATTGTGGAAAACACAAACACACACACACACACACACACACACACACATACACAATTGTGTGTTTGTTTTCTGGCTTGCTTGCTTGTTTGGTTTTGGGATTTGGTTTTGGTAATGAGTAACAACAACAACTCTTTGCAAATATCACAAAATACACAATTGTGTGTTTTCTTGCTTGCTTAGATTTGGATTTGGTTTTCGTTATGAGCAACAACAATAACAACAATTTGCAATTGTCACAAAAACAAATTGTGTGCGTTTCATGCTTGTTTGCTTGCATGGATTTGGATTTCGTTTTTGTAATCAACAACAACAACAACAACAACAACACTACTTTGCGAATGTCATAAAACAACATTGTCTGTTTTCACGCTTGCTTTGCTTCTTGGATTTGGATTTGGTTTTTGCAATGAGCAACAACAAATAACAAAACTTTGCCAATTTCACAAGGCACAATTGTGTGTTTTCTTGCTTGCTTCGATGTGGATTTGGTTTTTGCAATGAGCAACAACAAATAACAAAACTTTGCCAATTTCACAAAGCACAATTGTGTGTTTTCTTGCTTGCTTGGATTTGGATTTGGATTTGTTTTTCGCAATCAACAACAACAACAACAACAACACTTTGTAAATATCACAAAGCACATTTTCCTTGATTTCTTGCTTGCTTGCTTGGATTTGGATTTGGTTTTTGCAATGAACAACAACAACAACAACGCCACT